>MDSV01230500.1_pt1 | contig 13589 bp, 14 predicted proteins | sample 810851 | NCBI WGS metagenome assembly MDSV01 (sample SAMN05326640, study PRJNA326480) | marine metagenome | isolation source: seawater | place: Atlantic Ocean: North East | collected 2012 | reverse complement strand
TTATAAGACCAGAAAAAAAATTTAAAAACTTTGAATATTTAAAAAAACAAATAAAACTTGATATAAAACAAGCAAAAAAATAAAAAATGTCAAAAGATACTTTGCAACTACCGAAAACAGCTTTTTCCATGAAAGCTAGCCTACCAACTAAAGAACCTGAAATTTTAAAAAAATGGGAAAAGGATAAAATTTTTCAGAAGCTTAGAAAAATATCTAAAGGAAAAGAGAAGTTTATATTACATGACGGCCCTCCATATGCTAATGGCCACATACACATGGGAACTGCACTTAACAAAATTTTGAAAGATATGATAACGCGTTTTCATCAAATGAATGGTAAAGATTCGGTATATGTTCCTGGATGGGACTGTCATGGACTGCCTATTGAATGGAAAATTGAGGAACAGTACAAAAAAAAGAAAAAAAATAAGGACGAAGTTCCAATTAAAAATTTTAGACAAGAATGTAGAGAATTCGCAAAAAGCTGGATAGACGTACACATTAAAGAGTTCAAGCGATTAGGTGTCGTAGGAGATTTTGATAACTATTATTCTACTATGAGCTTCGAAGCTGAAGCCCAAATAGTTAGAGAGCTAGGTAAGTTTCTGATAGATGGAAGTTTATATCAAGGCTTTAAACCTGTTTTATGGTCTACGGTCGAAAAGACTGCTTTAGCTGATGCAGAGGTTGAGTATCTGGATCATACTTCAAATACAATCTATGCTGCCTTTCAAATTAAAGAAACAAAAAAGGAATTCCTCAAAGGGGCAAACGTTATAATTTGGACAACAACGCCTTGGACTATACCAGCTAATAAAGCTTTAGCATTTAATAGTAACATTGATTATTCAGTTTTAGAGATAGAAAAACTTGAGAATTTTAAAGATAAAAAAATTGTAGTAGCAAAAAATTTAATAGACTCTCTCACTAAAGAGTGTGGTATTTCAAATTTTAAAGTATTAAAAACTTTTAAAGGATTTGAATTTAAAGGAACAAATTGCAGTCATCCGTTTGCTAAATTAGATTTTGATTATGACGTTCCAATGTTGGATGCTCAATTCGTAAATCTAGAGCAAGGAACCGGAATAGTTCATTGCGCTCCTAGCCATGGACCAGATGACTTTAATTTATGTTTAAAAAATAATATACCATCTCTGTACACTGTAGATAATTCAGGTCTATACACTAAAGAAATACCATATTTTTCAAATACACACATATTTAAAGCAGACCCGATTGTAATTGAAAAACTAAAAGAACAAAAAAAATTACTTAAGAACGACAAGCTAAATCATAGCTATCCTCATTCATGGAGGTCTAAGGCTCCATTAATTTATAGAGCAACACCCCAATGGTTTATCTCAATGCAAAAGAATGATCTAAGAAAAAAAGCAATTAAGGCCATAAATGATACTGTATTTTATCCAACTAAAGGAAAAGAAAGACTATTATCAATGGTTGAAGGACGACCCGACTGGTGTGTTTCTAGACAAAGAGTATGGGGGGTGCCATTACCAATATTCATTAACAAAAAAACGAAAGAGCCCTTAAGAGATAAAAGGGTAATAGAAAGAATAGCCTCTATTTATGAAAAACAAGGCTCTGATTGCTGGTTCACTGATGACTTTAAAGTTTTTTTAGGAGAAGAGTATAATCCTAAAGATTATGAAAAACTTAATGACATTGTTGAAGTATGGTTTGATAGTGGATCAACACATAGTTTTGTTTTAGAAAAAAGAAAAGATTTGAAGTGGCCAGCCGACATGTATTTAGAAGGTTCGGATCAACACAGGGGTTGGTTTCATTCTTCGTTATTAGAGTCATGTGGAACAAGAGGCAAAGCTCCTTTTGAAAGCATTCTTTCACATGGTTTCGTAGTGGATGGCAAGGGGATGAAAATGTCAAAATCTTTGGGTAACGTTATTTCACCTGAAGATATACTAAAAAATTATGGTGCAGACATTTTAAGAGTTTGGGTCGCAGCCTCCGATTACGCTGAAGACCTAAGAATTGACAAGAGCATTTTAGCACAACACGCCGAGTCTTACAGGAAAATAAGAAATACATTTAGGTTTATGTTAGGAAACTTAAAAGACAATTTTGAACCACAAGATTTCAAAAATTTAGATTTAAAAGAATTTGATGAATTAGAACAATTTATTTTGCACAAAATTTATCACATAAGCAAGTCAGTAGAAAATAATTTAAAAAATTATAATTTCCATAAATTATATAAAGAATTACTAAATTTTTGTACTTTAGACCTTTCTTCTTTTTATTTTGATATAAGAAAAGACGTTCTTTATTGTGATAGTTTAAATTCAAAAAAAAGAAAAAATTGCGTAATAATTCTAAATATTATATTAGAAAGTTTACTCAAATGGTTTGCACCAATCTTAGTATTTACTACAGATGAAATATTTAGTTTAGTAAGCAAAGAAGACAAAAATATTCATGAACACTCTTTCGTGGAAGTACCAGAAAGTTGGAAGAATATTGAGCTTAATGAAAAATGGGATCAGTTATTTAAAATTAAGCAAGAAGCAAATATTGCTATTGAGGGAAAAAGATCTTCAAAAGAAATTGGATCAAGCTTAGAAGCTGATGTAAAATTAACTGTCAGCAAGAAAAAATTCCAATTGTTAAACAATTTAGACTTGGCAGAGTATTTAATAACATCTAAAGCAGAAAAAATATTATCAGAAAATGAAGAAATGAAGATTGAAGTTAGCAGAGCAAAAGGAAATAAGTGTCCTAGATGCTGGAAAATTTTAGAACAAAAATGCAAGAGATGCTCTAATTTAATTTAAAATGAATTTTTTGATTAAATTAAGACAAAAAACAAAAGACTTATTTATAAAAGAAAATATAGTTTACCTCTTTTTTATTACAATAATCTTTCTACTAGATAGATTTTCAAAATTTAAAATAATAAATAATTTTAGTGATGCTACTTATTACGTGAACGATTATATAAATTTAAATTTAATCTGGAATATTGGTATTGGATTTGGTCTTCTTAGCACAAATTCATCCTTACTATATAACTTAGTAACACTGATAATTGGATTGGTTATAATCTTTCTGGTGTATTTTTTCATTATTTCTGAAAAATTAGATAAATTTATTTATTCTATTATTATAGGTGGAGCTTTAGGCAATTTTTATGATAGATTTGCATATAAAGCAGTACCAGACTTTATCGACCTTCATTATAAAAACTTTCACTGGTTTACTTTCAATGTTGCGGATATATTTATCTCATTAGGAATCGTAATTTTTTTAATAAGGAGTTTTTCAACAAAAAATTAAAATGAAAAATATAAACCTTTTAATTTTTATTTTAGTACTAATAACTTCCTGCGGTGGATTTAAGGAAGCTGGAAAAGTTTTAAGAAACGAAAAAACAAATTCAACAGACGAATTTCTAGTAAAAAAAAGGGATCCTCTCATTTTACCTCCAGATTATGACTCTGTGCCAGAGCCAAAAACATCTAATGAAAGTAGAAAAAAAGAGGAAAATAAAATTAAAGATATTTTAAAAAAAACTGATGAAAAGACTTCTTCTGATACAACGTCATCTTCAATTGAGAATTCAATCTTAAAAAATATTCGCAAGTGATTCAAAAAAATTATTCATTTAAAAATTTTATTGATCAAAAACTTTTAGGCAAGAGTCAAATAAAAAATTCAAAAAACTATAAAAAATGTTTTTTGGAAATTCTAAATGAAATTAAATCAAAAAAAACTCTTAATGTTTTAGATAATAATTTTAAATTTAGTTTCAATTTTTCTGACTTAAGTAATTTTAAAAAATTTAAAACGATAGCGATTATTGGCATGGGAGGATCTATTTTAGGCTTAGAAGCAATTTATAATCTTTTTTATAAAAAGATTAAAAAAAAGATTTATTTTTTTAATGATATTAATGAGCAAAAAATTTATAATTTTAAAAAAAACGTAAATTTTAAAGACACACTATTTATCATAATTTCTAAATCTGGCACTACAGTAGAAACTTTATCAAACTCGTTCTCATTAAGTATATTTAAAAAAAATGCTAAAAATGTAATAATTATATCTGAAAAAAAAAAATACTCTTTTTTCTATATGTAAAAAATTAAATCTTTTTCATATAGAACATAAAAGTTTTATTGGGGGAAGGTATTCTGTTTTATCTGAAGTAGGTGTAGTACCAGCTTTCTTAATGGGTATAAATACAAAAAAACTCAGATCTAAAATTTTAAATTTTTTAAAAGGTAAACCGCAAAGTTTTCTTAAAGAGAGCACAACTAAGTTAGCTGGTATATTAAGATCTGAAAAACTTAATAATTTAATTTTTTTAAATTATTCACCTAGATTGGAAAAATTTTTGTTTTGGTGCCAACAATTAATTGCTGAAAGTTTAGGAAAAAAAAACAAAGGTTTCATGCCGATTATTTCTAACGTTCCCAAGGATCACCACAGCTTATTACAATTATATTTAGATGGACCTAAAGACAAAATATTTTATATTTTTAGTCTTGAAGAAAAAAATAAAGAAATAATTAAGCCTGTAAAATTGAAAAATAATTCTACTGATATTTTCAAAAATAAATCACTAAGTGAAATAAAAGATGCTCAAAAAAATGCTTTAATAAAATCATTTAAAAAAAATAATATTCCTTTTAGAGAGTTTAAAATTAAGAAAGGCAAGGAAGAAGTTCTAGGTGAACTATTTTCATACTTCATTTTAGAAACAGTATTAATAGGAAAATTAGTGTCTATAAATCCATTCAATCAACCAGCTGTAGAGCAAGTAAAAATTTTTACAAAAGACTATTTATCTTGAAAGTTCCAAAAATTATTTTTGATCGGCCATAAAATTTAACATCGATAATGTTTATAATTTTATCGAAGTTGTCCTCAGACTTTTTTTCTCTATGTATTATAATTATATGATTTTTTTCAAATAACTTATTTTTTTTGATAGAGTCTAAATTGTTTATAAATTCCTTATCAATAAAAGGTGGATCAAAAAAAAAAATATGAAATTTTTTTTTATTATTTTTATTTAAAAAATATCTAACATCATAATTAAACAGTTTTGCTTTTTCTAAGATAGATAATTTGTTTAAATTTGCTTTTAATATTTTAATTGCCGATATATCTTTCTCTACAAAAAAAACTTCATTTGCTCCCCTCGATATACATTCAATTCCAAAAGAGCCAACACCCGAGTAAAGATCTAAAACGTAAGATTTTTCAATTTTGATATTGATTAAGTTTGAATGTTTTAAAATATTAAATAAGTTTTCCTTAACAGAGTCTTTTAAAGGTCTCGTTTTTAAGTTTTTAACAAAATTTATAGTTTTACCTTTTAAAAATCCGCTAATTATTCGCATTATTTTTTATTATTTTAAAACCAATATCTTTTCTATAAAAACCTTTTTTCCATTTTAACTTTTTAATAATTGAAATTATTCTTTTTCTTATATTCAAAAAATTCGATCCTAATGAAGTTATGTTAAGAACCCTACCACCGTTAGACAATATTTTTTTATCTTTTACTATTGTTCCTGCGTGATATATAAAATCTTGTTTTCTGAGCATTATTTTATTTATATTTTTTATAATAAAATTTTTTTTATATTTTCCAGGATAACCTTTGGAACATAAAACTATTGTCATACTTTTTTCTTTTTTCCATTTTATCTTAAGGTTTTTAAGTTTATTTAAAGTAGCACTGTGTAAAATTTTAACTAAATCGGTTTTCAGTCTAGGTAAAATTACCTGACATTCTGGGTCGCCCATTCTTATATTGTATTCAATAAGGTAAGGCTCATTTTTTTTTATCATTAAACCAACATATAAAAAACCAGTATAGTAATTTTTTTTCTTCTTAAGAGCCAAGATAGTTGGTTTTACTATCTTTGAAATAATTTTTTTTTCCAATTTACTGGTAATTATTGGAGCTGGAGAATAAGCACCCATTCCCCCAGTATTGGGTCCTTTGTCATTTTCATAGACACGCTTATGATCTTGCGCCGTACCAAAAAATTTTAAACTATTTTTATCTACAATCATAAAGTAACTAGCTTCTTCTCCCTCTAAAAACTCTTCCAGAACTAATTTCTTTGAAGACTTAAATTTTCCTTTAAAAATTTCATTTGAAATTTTAATAACTTGTTTAGTTGTTTTACATATAGTCACCCCTTTTCCTGCTGCTAAACCATCAGCTTTAACAACAATTGGTAGATTACAATTTTTAATAAAATGATTAACTTGTTTTAATTTTGTACAAATTTTAAATTTCGCAGTCGGAATTTTATTATCTTTACATATTTTTTTCATAAATGCTTTGGACCCTTCTAATTGTGAAGCATATTTATTAGGTCCGAAAACTCTAACTTTATGCTTTTTCAAAAAATTTACTAAACCTTTTACCAAAGGCTCTTCAGGGCCAACTAAGACAAGATTAATTTTGTGAGTTTTTATTAATTTTAAGATTTTTTTAAAATCGAGGACATCTACGTCTATGTTTATTGCTATTTTAGAGGTTCCAGCATTACCAGGAAAACAATAAACCTTATTAATTAATTTGGATTCACAAATTTTTTTACAAATAGCATGTTCTCTTCCACCACTTCCGATCAATCCAATGTTCATGACAATAATTATATTGTATAATTTAATGATGGGTAAAAAAAAAGCTAAACTTATTTTTAAACACAACTATTTTGATATTATAGAGGAGGGAGATTACGTGGTGTGCGCAATTTCTGGAAAAGAAATACCTCTTCAAAATTTAAGCTATTGGAATGTGGAATTACAAGAGGCTTACTTCTCGCCTATTGAGGTTGATAAAAAATTTAAACTTTTAAAAAAATAAATTCATTTCCAACGATTATGAGACCAAATCCATTGATTAGGATTTCTTATTATCATTTCTTCAAGAACATTATTTAATTTTTTTGTCATAGCAATTTTATTTTTATAATCATCTGGATTAATTATCTTTTGAAATTCAAGATTAAACTTATCATTTCCTACTCTTTCAATATAGACAGGAACAATATTTAAGTTGTATTTTTTTGAAAGTTGTGCTGGAAGCGTAGTAGTCATTGCTGGCTTGTTAAATAAATCTATTTTTTCACCTTCACCTAATCTTTGGTCTATCATTAAAGCAATACTGTAATTATTATTAATGTATTTAATAGTCTCTCTAAGACCATTGATCCCTTTTTGTATTTGATGCTTACAAACATATTTTTTTCTTAAATATTCCATCAAAGGATTAAGAAAAATATTGTTTAATGGCCTGTAAATTGTTGCTAGCTTTACCCTTCTTTTAGTAATTTCCATAGACATCAGTTCAAAGTTTGCAAAATGACCAGAGACAAAAATTACAGGACGACCTTCTCTTACTAAGGATAAATTTTTTTCGCCTTTTATTGAAATATGAGAATTTTGTTTTTGAAAACGGTATAAAAACATATACTCAACAAAAGTCATACCGTAATTTTTCCACATGTTATTAATTATTTTCTCACGTTTTTTACTTGAAATATCTTTAGAGAAAATTTGAATATTATTATTTATTATCTTTTTAGATTTAAAAACAGGACCAAATAAAGAAAATAAATTAGCAAATATCTTCCTACTAATCTTTATTCTTAAAATTAGTACAATAAAAAAAAATGAGTAAATTACTAAAGATTGGAAAAAATAATTGACAATTTTAAACATAAACTTTGTTTACTATTTTTAAAAATTCATCTTTTTTCAAAATTTCTAAAGATACCTTTAAGTAGTTTATATTAGGTATTTCGAATTTATTAACCTTATAAAAATCTTTTTCAGTCATGATTATATGTAAATTTTCTTTTTTTGCTTTGTCAATAATATCTTTTATTTCAAGATGAGAAAATTTATAATGATCGGGGAAGATTAATTTTTTTTGAACATCGAGATTATATTTTTTCATTAATTCGAAAAAATTTTCTGGATTTCCTATTCCTGCGATAGCAAGTAATTTTTTATTTTTAAAATCTGTTAAATTTAATGGTTTATAATAAGAGTAAAAAATCTTTAAATTATCATTACAACTAAGAATTTGATTTTCAAAATCGTGATTTTTTTCTCCATTTATTAGAATAATATGAGCATCTTTAAGGGAACTTATTGACTCTCTAAGCGGTCCAGCTGGTATAACAAAACCATTTCCAATTAGTTGAACACTATTAAAACATATTATGCTTAAATCTTTTTTAAATTTATAATCTTGAAAACCATCATCTAAAATTACTGAGTCGAATTCATATTTTTCAGCTTTTTTAATTCCTTTGGTTCTATTGCTCTCACAAATAAAATTATCATAATTAGCTCTTATCAGATTTTGCTCATCAAATTGATTTTCATAAAACTTTTTTAAAATAACTGGATTTTTTCTGCGCTTATACAGTTCTTGAGCAATAAGTATTGAAGTAGGGGTTTTTCCTGTTCCGCCTACGTAAATATTTCCTACGCAAATTATCGGTATTTTAAATTTTTTAGTTAAGGTAAACTTTTTTTTAAAAAAATTATAGATCAAAACTATAAAACTGAGAGGCAATAAAAAATAAGGTATAATGCCTTTTTTTGAACTCCAAAACTTTGGTTTAATTAGACTCATTAAACATAAACCTATTAATATTTTTAAGTGTATCAACCAAAGTTTTATTACCTAATTCTTTAATGATCTCTGAGGTTTTACTCTTATCTTTATTTTGAAGCTCAAAATCATTTTTTAAATAATTACTTAATTCGTTATAATTATTAATGACAAAAGATATCTTGCTATTCTTTAAGATTTCATAAATATCACTAAAATTATATACATAAGGTCCATGATAAATTTTACATCTTAATTTAGCTGCCTCCAAAGGGTTTTGTCCACTATCATTCTCTAATTTTTTTATTGTGGATTTACCGATAAATACACTTTTTGCATATTTAAAATAAGTTTGTAAAACTCCAAAAGAATTAAGAATAATTATCTCATTATTTGGGTTGATGAGCTCTCCATCATTTAATATCTGTGAACTCAATTTAAACTTATCACACAATGATTTAATTTTTTGAGACCTTTGTATGTGTCTTGGTGCAATAATAGTAAACAAATTTTTCTTATTTTCTTTTAATAATAAATGAGTTTTTAAACACAATTCTTCTTCACCTGAATGTGTGCTCGCACCAATCCAAAAATTATTATTTAACAAAAATTTTTCATTATTATTACTGATTTTATTTTCATCAATTTGATCGATAAGTTTTATATTTCCATTTGAATAAACATTCTTAGCATTAAATCTTTTTAAAAAAGCTTTTGTTTCTTGGTTAGCAGTTAGACATAGGTCAAAAGAACTAAATATTTTTATAGCAGTTTTTGGAAAAAGCATCCATCTTTTAAAAGATTTAGAAGTTATTCTAGCATTAATTAATGCAATAGGTATCCCAAAAGATTTCGATTTTAAAATTATATTTGGCCAAATTTCTGAGTCTACTAAGAAAAGATAATTTGGTTGCCAAAGTTTGAGAAATTTGTTTATTAAGAAATCAACATCGTAAGGTAAAAATCTATGCAAAACATTTGAAAAATTTTTAAATTCTAGCTTAGCTATTTTACTTGAACTTAATGTGTTAGTAGTTACCAAAAATTCAAAACCTTTCAGACTTAAATTTAAATTTTTAATTATTGGCACTATACTTTTTAATTCTCCAACACTAGCTGCATGAAACCAAATGAGTTTCTTATTATTATTTTTTTTAACATTAAAAGAGGATGAAAATATCTTTTCTTTGTATCTAATCGGGTCCTCTTTTTTAAGTGTCATTCTAAAAAAAATTAAAATGAACAAGAGCGGATAGGTTACTCGGGTTAAGATCCTGTATAATAGAATCATATTATTTTAATTGCTTTTTATATAGCGATTTATATTCTTCACAGTTTTGAATTAAAAAACTATGGTTCCCAGAATTTATAATTTCTCCATCTTTCAAGACAAAAATTTTATCGGCATTATGTATTGTAGATAGTCTGTGAGCAATAACCAACGTTGTCTTATTGTTAGTTAAATTTGTTATTGCATTTTGTACTATTTCCTCAGACTCAGCATCAAGAGAGGAAGTGGCTTCATCAAGTAAAATAATTGGCGACTCTTTCAATATAGCCCTTGCAATTGAAATCCTCTGTTTTTGACCTCCAGATAGCCTTATGCCATTTTCGCCTATTAATGTCTCATAACCGGATGGTAGTTTTTTTATAAATTCGTCTGCAGCAGCAAATTTACATGCACTAATTATTTCTTGTTCACTAGCGTTGTTATTAGCGTAAGTAATATTATTTTTTATCGTGTCATCAAAAAGAATTATATCTTGACTGACTAATGATAAATTTTTTCGCAATGAAATAAGAGAAACTTTGCTTATGTTTTGCCCATCAATTTCAATAGATCCTTTTTGTGGGTCATAAAATCTCGGCAAGAGATTAATAATAGTACTTTTACCCGCTCCACTGTGGCCTACAAACGCTACCATTGAGTTACCTTCAATTTTAAAGCTAATATCTTTTATTGCCCTTTCTGTCGTGGTTTCATATTTAAAATTTACTTTATTAAATTTTATCTCAGAGTTTGTAATTTTAAGTTTTGGACTGTTAGAAATTTCTTTTACATGTATCTCTTTTTCAATTATATCGTTTATACGTTTAAAAGCTGCAGCACCTTGATAAACTGCCATATTTATTGTAGCTAATGATCTGATAGGTTGGTAAGCTAACATCATAGCCGCTAAAAAAGAAAAGAAATTATTTACACCTATTTCACCCGCAGCAATAAGTTTTCCGGAAAAAATAATAAAGCCGGCTATCATAAATCCTGTTAGAGTTTCCATAATTGGAGTTGCTCTAATCATGATGCTGCCAATTTTGATGTTTTTCTCAACTAGATCATTGATAAATTGATCAGCTTTATCACTTTCAAAATTCTCTTTTTGATAAATTCTTATCATTTTTGACCCTTTAAAAATTTCTGATAAAAAAGAAGCTAAAATTCCAGATGACTCACCTGCTTTAGAGGTTGCTTTTCCAATTCTTTTCCCTAAAGATTTTGCAAGACCTCCTGCTAGAGGCATCATTATTATTGCAAAAAGAGCAAGCTTCCAATTTTGATAAAACATTAATGATACTAAGGCTATTACTGAAAAAGTATCTTTCATTATATTTAATACCCCAGTACTAACTAATGTTTGAACCTGATGAGAGTCATACATAACATTAGAAATATACTTTCCTGAATGTCTACTATCTAAAGTTTGAATATCAGAAAATAAAATATTGTTTGCAATTTTTTTTTGAAGAGCTCCTGCAACTTCCTCTCCAACCCTAATAATATTTATTCTAGCAAAATAAAGAGAAAATCCTTTACTGGAAAAAGCAACTATAATAAGAAAAGGAATTGTCAGTGCAAAAACTTCATCTTTATCTATAAATATTTTTTTTACTGCAGGATCTAACAGCCAAGCAATACCAGAGGTACTTCCGGCAACCAAAATAGATAGCACTAGTGCTATCAAAATCCTTTTAATATGCTTTTTGACGTATTCTCTAAATAATTTTTTAAGAAGAAATTTTAATTCTTTAAATTCCATTATAAACTCTCTGAAAAAATTGTTAAAAACATAATTAATCCTGCAAAATTATTCATTTTAAATAGTTTAAGACAAATTTTTGGATCACTTTTTTTAAACTTTTGAACTTGATGTAACAAAATGAAAACAAAAATTAAAAAAAACATGGAAAAAACATTAATTCCAATCTCATCTTTAAACAGGAAGGTCATAAAAATTATAGTTAATAAGTAAGAGATAAATATAAACATCTTTATATTTTCTTTAAATTTTATTGAAGTTGATTTTAATCCTATTATTTCATCATCAGACATATCTTGAGCTCCATAAATCGTGTCATAACCCAATGTCCAAAATATGGCTGATAAATATAGAATTAAGATTTCATTACTAATGTTATTATTTATTGCTGTCCATGCCATTATTATTCCCCAATTAAAAGTAATACCCAAAAATAATTGAGGCCAATAAGTAATCCTTTTCATAAAAGGATAAGAAAATGCCAGCAACATTGAACTCATTCCTAGAATTACCGTTAAATGATTAAATTGTATTAAAACAAGCAAAGCGATTGTACAAAGTATCAAAACATAACTTAGTGAATGTCTAACACTAATCTTTCCAGCAGCAATAGGACGACTTTTTGTTCTACTTACTTTTTTATCAAAGTCTTTATCGACAATATCATTAAAAATACATCCTGCACTTCTCATTAAAACTGAGCCTATAAAAAATAAAAAAAGGTAATAAAAAAATAAACTTAAACTTTGTTTTTCGGTGTAAGCATATGCTAATCCCCACGAACAAGGCCAAAACAAGAGCATAAATCCTATAGGTTTATTTAATCGAGTTAATTCTATGAATATTTTTAATTGCTGCATGAAATATTACTTGTAAATATCAAACACTAACTTCATAATCAATTTGATTCGATATGGATATAGATTACACAGTAGCTGCTTTGATGTTTCCAGCTATCCCTTTAATGATGACAATGTATAGCAATAGATTTCATACATTAAGCGCTCTAATTAGAAAGATCCACGATCAGTATACCTTTGAAAAAAAAGTTCCTCCGGAATGGGAAAATCAACTTCATGTTCTTAACAAAAGAACAAATTATCTAAAATTTGTTATGGGATTTTCAGCGTTTGGTTTTTTATTTAATATGCTCACAGTCTTACTTCTATATTTAGATTTAGTTTTCTACGCAAGATTGAGTTTTGCTTCATGTTGTATGTGTATGATTTTTTCTATTTTCTTATTTTTACAAGAAATAAGACTTTCAAACGAGGCTTTAAAATTTCACCTTAGCGACATGGACTCCATGAGGAAAGATTATTAAGTCATTTTTCTAAAAGACTTTTTTTATATAATGAAATTCCTTGTCTCACTTTGTGATCGTAAGACTCCTTAAATGTTTCTAATTGCCAACCCTTCATTCTAGAGGTTATTTCGTCTAGATTTTTTATTTTCCAATCGTCGGGTGTATTTTCGTCTTTCCAGTTTCTTTTTTCATCATTTGTTCTTGCACAACCATAACAATAACCTGTGACAGGATCAGTCCTGCAAATGCTAATACATGGAGATATTATTTTATTTTCCATTATGGAATTAATATAGCTGGTCCTGTCAATTTCCTAGCCTCCAGATCTTCGTGAGCCTTTTTTGCATCTATTAAGTTATACTCTTTTGAAATTTTGATTTTAACTTTACCAAATTTTACTTTTTCAAAAATAGCATCAGCACCATCTTGAAGTTCTTTTCTATTTGTGAAGTATTGGCCTATAGATGGCCTTGTTAAGTAAAGACCTTTGGGTTGGATATCTTTTGGAACATTAACTGGATCCAAAGGACCTGAAGCATTTCCAAAGCTTACCATCATTCCTCTAGTTTTAAGACATGCTAGCGAGCCATGAAAAGTATTTTTTCCAACACCATCA
>MDSV01203391.1_pt1 | contig 13589 bp, 11 predicted proteins | sample 810851 | NCBI WGS metagenome assembly MDSV01 (sample SAMN05326640, study PRJNA326480) | marine metagenome | isolation source: seawater | place: Atlantic Ocean: North East | collected 2012 | reverse complement strand
GTATACTTTCAACCCGTGGTGGGACGTCCCTGTAGGCTACCCTCACGCTCATCGACAAATCGTTTCACTACCACCATAGATGGTGTAGAGACACGCTATCACCCCTTCGACGCACCACCTTGCATTTACCAAGGTCCACGGCGCCCATTGATTTCGTGGTGCTTGTTAACGTTTGATACGCGCGCCGGCGATGGCCTCGGCACCAAAGACCACGCGCACGTTTCTCGAACGCGGGCATCGGCACCTGCTAGGCACTACCGCCATCGGCTGCGTGCTGAAGGGGCACCACACCGACCCCCACGATACGGATCCGCTCCGCATCTGCCAGCAACAGTGTCATACCGCCAACCCTTTAACGTCGGTGGAGGTTTCCGGAATTCTTGACAACATCATCAAACTGGTGGTGATGCCGTCTGAGGCGTACGAACAGCTCGAGTGGTTTCGGAAGCTGCAGCGCCAGAACAAACACAAAGAGGCGAGTGCCGCGATGGAAGCAGCGATTCTGATGATAGAGTCGCCTCTCGACGTCATGTGCAACCTCGCTTGTTGGGTCGAGGCGGTGAACATGGACGTCGAGGCAGCGATTGTCGTCGCCTCGCCTTGGGTTGCCCAATACTGGGAGGTGCTGTGGCGCGGACGGCCGCCGGCAGAGTCGCTGAACACACCCGCAGAAATTGCCCGCTTCCTATTTACCTGCAAAGAACACCTTGGCTCGTATCCCGCGCGTTTGGCGGAATCGGGTTACGCGCTTGGGATCGACATTCAGTCGGTGTTTGCGCATTTCCGTCACGAGAATGCGCTGACAATCTCCGAGGATTCCATGATGTACGTTACAAAGGGGCCGTATGCCAGGGCGATCATGATGATGGACGCCGTTGCTGGCGGGTTCTTTGGAAGCGAGGGCAATTTCCCCTGTCGAGACGACTCCCCGGGGCGAGATATCGAGGACTTCGTGCAGGCTTACGAGTGGCCACGCGACGATCCAAGGATTGTGTGGGCGCATTTGCGCTTCAGCAAACGCCACTACGATGGCTCCATCCTCGAATGCATGGGCTTCGAGGCGCGCGACGACCGACTTGTTGTGCAGGAAGCAGGTCCGTACGAACTCATGGACGCAAGTCAGCGGATGCGCAACGATCCGGAGACGGTGCTCGGCGCGTGCGTCAACTTTAAAAAGAGAACGGGAGAAATTCCGTGGTACGAGTCCTTGCGCTGGGACGCGGGCGGCCCCGACGTCGACGAGTTGCCGCCTCCGCGCATTTTGATTTCGAAAGGCGACATCACAGTCCTCAGGAAGTACGCTGCGCGTTTCATGAAATACAACGACGACTTTGCGCGCACCATGATCCTCGCCGATCGGAGGATGTACGTGTACGCCTCCGATGCGGTGCGCCACGACCGTGCGCTTCTTCTCAACATGGCGTACAACACCCCAGATCGGCCAATCTTCGAAGATGGCGAGGACCAGTACATGGCGTTCATGGACGTGATTCCGCTGGGTTTCAACTACGACCACAAGTTTCTGGTAGAGCTGATCCGGCGCGACTTCAACTATTTTCCGGCGATTGTGGACTCGATGCAAACCAACGAAGAGTTGCTGATAGACCTCGTGAAGGCCAACGTCCACGTCATCTACAAGATGATCAAAGAGGACCGCCTCACGGTGCGCGTGTTTCAGGCGTACCGCGCGTTCTTTCTGAGCCTGTGGTGCGGACGGGACGAACCCCGTCGACAACTGCGTCTTCCGTGGACTATGATGGTTGATCATTTGGAGAGGCCAAACCCTGTATACCCGCGAATCGTTGTACACTCGCTGTACAGTACGGTGGAGGATGCTCTTGGTCTCCTGCGCACGGCTGTGCACCGTGAAGAGGCAGAGCTGATTGCTAGGTTTCTTCCGGGCGAGATACGCAACGACCTGGCCGTCTTGAGTTTGGTAAAGTCGTTCTGAGTCGGGTATGAGTCGCCGTCGTCGTGTTAAAAAACTTCACGCGTGGCCCTGGGCGCCGTTCTCGGGCTCGACCAGCAGCAGCGCTGCGCAGTCGGCGCCGGAGACCCGGGTTTGCGTAACTTGTGTGGGGGGTTTGTGTAACAGGGTGTGGGAGTGCAGGTCCGGGGATGGCCCGGGTTCGGGCCATCCCTGGACTTAAGAAAGGTGCACAGTTCTCGGTTCTCGGTTCTCGGTTCTCGGTTCTGGGTTCTCGGTTCTGGGCTCATGCACAACGTCCAGTGTCCCGCTACCACAACACATTCGGGGACGTCCCACGAACCTACCGTCATCGGCTGTACAAACCACTCCCACACATTACGCAACCCCGGGTCTCCGGCGCCGATGCGACGTGCCGACATGAGCATCCTCGACAAGGACTGCATCGAGATTATTGTCGAGCACATTGGTGGTGTAGGAGCAGCTTACCCGCACGTGCCAGCATTGCGCTTGTTCAACAGCGCATGGGCGATGGCGTGCAAGGCTTACGTCTACACTCGGGCCCCGACGGCGCTCTTCTACGAGTACATGGACCTCTCGCGTGTCTACTTCATGCCAGCGTCAAGGATGCGCAGCAAGCGCCTGGCAATGGCGCGTGACATGGCGGCATACCGCCCGGCAACCGAAGCCGACCTCGAAAACGCTGTAGCGATTGTCAAAGACGCGGCGGTCAACACAGCCCACGCGCGTGACGATGTCGAGCGCTTTGCCAGGTTTGTTACCACGCTCGCCGACTACATGGCGTTGCGCGTGGCACAGAGCCTCAACCTGGTCACCCGTCAGCGGTATCAGGTGTGGCTAAAGAAGAGTACGGCGCAGCGGGCGCTCCTGGCTGGGCAGATGAAGCCTTTTCGGTTTCTCGAAGAGATGGAGGGGGTGTTCAAGTCGGTGCAGGAGAAGATCAGTTTTGTGAACTTTGCGCCTCGCATTCCAACGTACCCCGATGCCTTCGACGAGCCCTGCGTGGCGTGGTCGCCGGTCGACACCGGGTTCAACAACTCTGTTGGAAGGGTTCTTACGCGCACGATGCACCGGCTGCAGTTTGCTGCCCTCTACAAGTACTCAGAGGAAAAAACCCCTGATCGCTTTCTGAATGCGCTCGACTGTCTGTCGGAAGACTGCCGCCAACTCTCGAAGGAACAGCACGAATTGGTAGCAGCATTGCGACGCGTGGTCGATGCGCACACCGCTGCTTGCAAGGAACCGGACGCTGCGTGGCAGCAATGGCTAACTAACAACCCAGAGCCGGAGTGCATCAACGGCGACACGTCGTACAAGTACAAACAGAAGGTCCGCGACGATATGCGAAATGACATTGCGCGCGAATTTGCATCGCGCGCGGCGGCCGTGCCGCAGTGACGACCCGCTAACCACGCACAGATCTACGACTGTTGTAGTGGATGTAGATGTGCACGTGCTTGTGTGTGTGTCCGCGTGTCCGTGTCGCAATCATATGAACGGGAACGACCCAAACTCGCCGTCCTTTTCGGATGCACCGCCGCCGGCGGCTGCACAGGCACACAGCGCGCAACAGCTGCATCAACACCCACTCTGGCAGGCCGCAGCAGGCCGCGGTGGTGGTGGAAGTAGCAACATGCCGCCGCCACCAGGGCGCAGCGCTGGCGGCCGTGGCCGCGGCGCAGGGCGTGGCCGGGGTGGCCGCGGCGGTCGTGGAGCGGGCTCCGATGCGACCGAAGAGCCTGGAGCGGTGCGGTACGAAGCAATCTCACTGCTTGCCGTTGAGCTACAGCAGGGGGCGCTGCGCGGGGACGGCGCAGACGCGCCGATCGCAGGCGGGAGCGACGACGACGAGTTGGCGTCCATGCCAAACGACGACGAGGCGGCAGGGGATGGAGTCAGTGTGATTGACACTGACAACGAGGAGGACGATGAAGAGGACGATGAAGAGGACGGGGAGCGAAGAGAAGCACGCAGACCACACAAGAGGACGCGCAAACAGCCTCGTGACGGCGCGTCGTCGTCGGCGGCCGGCGGTGGAGGCGGTGGAGGCGGTGGCGGCGGTGGCGGCGGTGGCGGCGATCGACAGAGAGAACTGATGCTTGCCATGGCTTTTGGGGGGCACGCGAGGCATTCTCGACAAGACGTCTCGGACGACGAATCGTCGCAAGCTTCGCGCACGAGTTCAAAGCGGCGACGCGATGCGCACAGGGACGCCTATTCGGTGGAGGGCGTCACGTGTGTCGGGTGCACGCACGCCAACCGGATCGGTCCCGTCGACAAGTACATCAACGAAAACGTTGGTCGCCAATCGGAGGTGGCTCTCTGGCGCTGCGCCGCCGCAACATGGGAGAAGGCAGTCGTCGTTCCGTGCAAGCGTGAGGGAATTCTCATTCCGTCGTGGGACTATCGCGGCATCGCAGCGCACTACCGCCTGCACACGACCAACCAAATCATCGGCCGCACGGCAATGGTGCAATCTCTGACGGCAATGCGCTGCCAAGTGGAGAATTGTCTCATCAGGGTCGAGAACGGCGAGCGCATGCTCGACAAAGCAAACGCCGACCTTTTCTTAAAGGTGAGTGCAGCCGAAAGCCGGGAGCGCGGCATCCTGGCGGGCCTCACCGCCGGCCCAAGCACGCGCAAGGGGGGTATGACGTCTGGGCAGAAGCCGGCAGGCGAGGATTAGGCTGCGCTAAATAGGTCGAGTGGCACGGGTTGGGTGGACGGGGGCACGGGAGCATGAAGAACGCAACCAAGATTGCAAAAGCGACGATCGCGCAGCTTGTGGAGCGAAGCACGGCGCCTACACCGTCCGCCGCGACGGTGCTCGCAAATGACTCGCTCCCCAACAACCGATCGCATCGTCCGGGAGCGGGCAACCTTACACTTCTTCTTTACGACACCGCAAACGACAGAATAGGTCGGCTGCACCATTCCATCCAACATCCGGGAGCGTATGAAGCGGCAGTGTTTGCGGGTTGTATTCTCGTGCTGCTGTGCTTCCTGTGCTGCAGATGCGCAGCCGAGCGGCCAAAGCGAGAACGAGAATACGTGACGCTCCCTCTCATCACTATCAAAACCGGGTCTAGGCGATGACTTGCGTTGTACCTGTCAAGGAGAGTTGAGAAGTGAGATTCTCTTTTGCGACGTACGTCCTACGAGATTTGAGAGTCGAGATTGCCCGACCCTCAGGGATCCCACACACAGAACGCACACACACACGAAGGTGCGCGGTGGTAGTTGCCACCGCCGGTCGTGCGAGGTCTCTCTCAAGCCTGCATGACGTGGTTGAGCTCGTAGCTCCAATTGCCGATGTCCATGGCGTTTTCGATGTCGGTGCCATTGGGGTCGTTGCCGAGAAAGATGACCTTGTAGCGCTTCTCAGACTTTATGGCTTCCATGTACGTTTTCATGGTTTTTTCGTCAAACGTGAAGTTGGAGCCATCACGCTTCGCGATGGTGTGAAATTTCCAGCTCCACACCCTGCCGTTGGTAACAACCCGTGGCGTGAGGCCGAACGCATAGCCGGCGTTCTGGTTGTTCATCAACGTTTGTAGGTGCTCTTGGAATTTGTCGAAGCTCTGCGTGTCGGTAGGATCGCCTGGCGGCGGTCGGTAGTAGTGGTAAGTGGCGTCACCGGCGTGAATGATTCCATGCTTGATGGCCACAAAAACCTTCACCATTTTCGGGCACGGGGAGAACCACTGACACCCCGCGCCCGTCGGCGCGGGCGCCACATGGCGCGAGTGGTCCACGTGGACCAGCGGGCCCTGGTGGGAGACCAGCGCCCGAAACCGTTCCGAGTCCATGACAAACGCACACTCGTGACCTCCCTCACACACACGCCCGCGGTGCGCTACTTATCAAAGCTCGTCGTTGTCGTCCTCCGACGCCGAGGGCTCGTACTCCTCCTCCGAGCCCGCGTCCGACGCGACCGGCGGCAGCACCTGGTGCAGTGAGGCGGAGGTGGCCTGCGCTAGAAGGCTAGTCCCATTGCTTGGCGGAAAGCCACCTTCGGATTCCAAACCGCAGTCCGCGATGGCGCGGGCGTGGTGGTGCGCGGCGCCTGTCGCCACGCGCTGCCGCTCCTCACGTCGCGCTTCCTGACGGGCTGGGTGGCGCAAGCGGCAGCGGCCTGGTTAGCGGCGGGCAATCTCAACTCTCACATTCTCGGAAAACGTACAACGCGTTTAAGACAACAACACGCGCTCCACATCCGCAACGCTGGGCGCGTCCCCGTTTCTGGGCGGCACGGGCTTGGCGAGATCGGCGATCAACTCTTTCACCTCCTTTGTGGCGTCGAACTCGGCGCGTGCCGCCTTGGCCCCAGGACCGTCTGGGGCAAAGCAGATGCCGGGAACCTTGTCCAAGTCTATCTCGAGCCAGAACTCAGGATCTGCTTCACTGTCGACCCGAATCACCATGGTGCGCAAGTCGAACATTCCGACAAACGCCCCGCTACTGGAGGTCCGCCCGCGTATGGACGCGGGCGGCATGGCGACGACTTCTTCCCCGTCGACGGCTCCGTAGGGCGATTCGCCGTCTTCCACTAAAGAGGCCGGTCCGAGCATCTCTGTGTACCGACTGTAAGAGTGTCGCGAGCACGTGTTACAAGTGTCGTATTCTACAACACGCGCCATTCCATGGTCTTGGCTGTGGTACCCGGCGCCGACATTCGCTGGCGTTTGTTTACTCAAACACCGTCTCATACTTTGTACACTTTTCACGCCACTCCCCCTTTGCTTTCACTCCTAACATCTCCTGGAAGAACTTTCTTGTGTTTTTCCCGGACCAGCGATCTTTGAAGCCTCTTTTTGTCTGCTCCGCTCTGAGCTGGATCAACTCATCAATGTACTCTTTGAAAAAGCCCTTCATCTTTGCAAGAGAGAATCCCTCTGTCATGAGATGCTTGATTGCGTCCAGCACAGCTTTGGCACGCGCGTCAAGTCCGTGCTCTTCAACTGTCTGGGTCATCTTAGCATTGGTCGTAAACGCGGACAGTTTCGTGTACAGCATGTGAAGCGGTTGCAATTCAGCGGGAAACGCGGGCCAATCGAACCCCTGCGCTTTCTCCTCGTCGTACTGGGCGTCGACCTCCGCCTCCCTCGCCAGCCCCGCCTGCCGCGCCAGCCCCGCCTGCAGCACGGCGTGCAGACGGCCGGTCTTGGCGGCCACCGGCCCCGCGTGCGGCTGGCGCAAACGCAGACTCATGAATCACACCCACACCTCCGAACCTCGCACCACTTACACGCGCAACTGCACATCTTATTCCGATTGACCCAGAATGGTCACAGCGGTGACGGCAGCATTGGCGGCAGAGTGGGCGGCATTGGCGGTGCGCTCGGCGGCGTCCAGCGCGCCACAAAGTCGGCATCGCTGAAGCGCGAGCGCATGAGCACGTTGGCGTAGAGCAACGCTCCCAGGTACACCTTGCTTGTTGCGGAAAGCGCGCAGTACCAGAGCTCCGTGCGCCAGTAGTGCTCAGGCGCAATCCATTGGTAGCGGATCTGAACAAAGGTGAAGAGGCTGAAGATGGTCACGCTCCCGGCGATCGCCCAGACGACCCATTCGGGCATAAGCTTGCGCGTCTCCTCGGGCAGGTCGTTGAGCTGCTCGACAAAGTTGTTGATGATGATCACCCAAGCGGTGATGTACGGGAAGAAGCCCAGCACGTGGGGGGCCATACGCCAGGCGTAGCTCCGCATCTTGGTTACAAAGAACGCAAGCGGTGTTCCCTCAACGAGCGCCTTCGGGTCTGGGTCGCCTTCCCACGACTTCATGTCCGTGCGTGGGCGGGACAGCATCTCCGTGACAAACCCGAGCCACATCGTGGTGAACGACAGGAAAAAGATGGTCGCCAGCGCATTCTGCTCGCGCACGCCGATGGCGATGCCGAGGGCCAAAAACATGACGGACGCGGAGGCGCTGTACTCCAGCCACCTGTGGGAACAACTTGGGTCAGCAATGTTTTGACTGCTGCGAGGGAGCGGCAACGCAACGCACCTCCACCAGCACAGACACTGGTCCAGCCGGTCCCAAAGAAGCCACTTGCCCACACGTCCCCAGTTATTGCGTTTGAAGCAGTGCGCAACAAGCACGACCAGGCCATCGATGACCCACATGCCGTGCATGAGCGCCGAGAGCGCAAAGAAGCTGCAAACAATAAGATCGTAGCGCACGTATGGAATGCCCGGCGACGGAGCCACTTCGTAACCGTACTTTCCTGGCATCTTCCACTGCGGCTTGACGCGCAAAATCTCGACTTGCATGTCGGGTCCCTTGCCCCACGCGACTTCAATGGTCGCGACGAGCCAGCCAGTGTGAATTGCAAAGCACAGCAAGTGCAGCAAGCGCAGCCAGGTCTTGCGGCCCAACCTTATGGGCCTGAAGCACTTTGCAAAGAAGTCGCCGCAACAGAACCCGTCACCGAGGCACGGGTTGCACCACCCGCTCAAGCCCGGAAAGGTGTAAAATGGCCAGCAGCAGAAGAAGTTGTAGCAACAGAAAAAGATTGTCATCGACGCCTTTTGTTCGCTCATTGACGTGGACTTGTCCCCATTGAGAAGCCGCTCCGTTGACTCGACTGTCGCCCCCGTCGCTGCGCCCGTGCGCAGACGCGGGCGCACCGACTCCAACTCCAAATCGGCAAACGTAAAGTGTTGCTTGGTCTCCGGCGCCGGCATGTCGGCGCCGCTGCAGCTGCGACCACTCGCCACCTTGGCTTCCGCACACTGGCTAAAAAGTGCCCGAAATACCTTATTCCGAAGCAACACCCAAGCAACCGGCCTTCCCGCTAGACCTCGGGTTGCCCAACCGCGACTGTGCCGGACCACAGAATCGCAGTGCCGCACCCATGCCCACCTCGTCGTCCGCATCATCCGCTGCGACCGTGCTCGGAAAAGTTCCCAAGCCGGCAGCCAAGAAGCTGAAGCCTTCCGGGTCTAAAGCTCCGGCTGGGTTCACGTTCAAGTCGAGCAGCGGTGGCATCAGCAAGCCCAAGCAGAGGCCAAAGAAGAAGCAGCCGGTCGCCGTGGAAGAACCTGGCGAGGACGACGCATCCTACAAGACCAAGGAGCCACGCAAGATCAACGAGACCGCGCGGCGCAAGAAGGCCAAGCTGGTTGGTCTCCGCAAGCTGGCAGAGGAGGCTGGCTACCTGACGCGTTCCCAGGGAGACCCCGCCAGCGCCATGGGCTATGATGCCAACTGCTGCCTCCTCACGATCTCGGACACCAAGCGGCTTACGCGCTTCACGCCGGTGTCGGCCGACAAGGTGTCGTTCGAAGAGGGAGAGCTCAAGAAGCGAATGATGCTGCAGGAGGAAGGCGGCTTCTCCACGGAGTCGATGCGCGAATCGCAGGTTCGCCTGGACTACGCGCTCAAGCAGATCCTCAACCGTGCAGCCGTACGCTGCGGCGAGACGAACGTCAAGACGATTACTGCCACGACGGTGCAGTCGGTGCTGCGCCCCTACACTGGAAAGACAATGTACACCGCCATCGTGCCGCCGCTGGGCCTTGTCCGCGAGGCGCAGCGCCAGGCGGTGCTGGGCTATCCCGAAGCGGACAAGAACAAGGCGGACGCGGAGAAGGAGCTGTGCCGTGAGTCGTCCAAGGCTGCGTTGGAGAAGGAGCAGGCCTTGCAGCGCAAGGGCAAGGACAAGAAGGGGAAGGGGAAGTGATTCCAAATTGCAACCAACGAATGGAGGGGTGGGTAACGGTCGAAGTGCAAAAAAACGGCCCCGTCGGCGCCATGGAAAAGCAAACACTCGTGAGTATAGCAAAGTGAGAATAACGCAACAGAGGGGTGGGGTTTGCGTGCTCGATTTCTGTAGAACTACGCTTTGGTGTCGTGCAGCTCCACAATTGCACACAAACCCCAGTGTACCGGTCTATGGCGCCGGCTGTTGAGACGGCGCCCTCGGACGGGTACTCCAAACTAGAGCAGCCCGTTACAACGCCGACGTCCACGTGCAAGAACGAGAAGGGCACGCCTCACGACATGGAGCATTATCAGATCAAACGCTACAACGCAACCGTGGATGCAATCGTAAGCCTGTTCCCGACGAAGCGCCCGACGTCAGAAGACCGCTTTGTGATCAAGCATCCGCGCGCGTCGTGGGTGTTCACACCGATCAAAGCAATGGAGGAGCTTGCAGACGTCTGGAACCGAAGCTGCGGACCGTGCCGTAGCAATAAGGAGAAGCTCCTCAAACTGCCGTGGGCGGCACAGTGGGTCGATTGCGACGTCCGGCGCGTCGACTACCAGCGGCTCGTCGACAATATTACGCACTCAAACTGCATCAAGATCTTGTCGATCTACTACCCGCTGCACCCGCCAAACGAAGACGACGCGGTGGCGGTGGCCCTCGAAAACAACGACGTTTGGTACTTCCGTGCAGTGCACTGGCTGCGCCAAATTCTCGGAGTGTGGGTGTCGGGCGGCATCGAGCTGTCGGACGAGGACCGGGCAAACATGCAAAAGCTTTCGTGGTTTGAAGGATGGATGGAACACGAACTCTGCGTCGCAAACGCGCTGTGCCTGGAGGGCGCTACTTCAAAGCGCGCTCTGCCAAAATGCGAGGGCGCACACGGCCCGGAACCCGAGCACAAGCGGCGGTGCACGTACGAACTAGAGTAAACAAAATACACCGGTGGTGGGCTTCGATCCCACGGCCATGAGATTAAGAGTCCCACGCACTGACCGGGCTGTGCTACACCGGCTTTCCTTCTTGTTGGTCTTTAGCAAAGATGTGCACTTAAGTAGCCACACCCGTGCCGCCAGTGGGCGCTTGTGGCTGACAGGTTCACGGACGCTTCTCGGAACTAAGGTCCGTAACGTGGAATGGTCTACGGCGCCCGCTGTAGTGGGACGTCCCCGCCTTACCGGTTGTGCCACCATTGAAACCTCCACCTGAAGAAGTTAAAGAGAGAGGCGGGGGAATCGCCGTCGTCCTTCTTCTGTGTTTTGTTGTGCTCCGCATCGTCTGCTTCGGTGCTCTGTTCGTCCTCTCGTTCGTTGCGGCTCCGTTTGGCTGCAGCCTTCTCTTTCCCCTCCGCGTTCGCCTGCTGCAGTCCGGTCTGAAGCCCGTCGTCCGCCTCCCAATCAAGAAACACCTTCCCGGTTTCCTTACCGTCTTTCAGCTGCGGGGTGAAGTAATCCTTTGGCACCGGATATTCCGTTACATAGTTCCACGGGTAGAACCGGTAGCCCAGACCCCAGTAGTTGCCGAGGGCGTTGGGAAGACCGGAAAGGGCAATTCGGTCCAGACCAACCTCGGCGGCAAGTCGCTCGGCGAGATCCATCAACACCTTGCCGTATCCTGGCCAGCCGGCGGCGCACACGATAATGACGTACAGATACGGCGCTTTGTAAACACCCTCGGTCGGTAGTTCCAGCTCCTTCTTGCGGTCCTCGCTCTCGAGGATCGAAAGGAAGATGAAGCCGCGGTCGGTGTGGGCCCGTAGCTCGTTATCCGCAGCGCTGAATCCTTCTTGTGGTAGTTCGTGATTGGGCACCGGGTCGCCTTTGTGCCACCTTTTCTTGCGTTTGTCAATGTAGTAGAAGTCGGTGTACTTGCCAAGGTCGGCAAGGTTGTCATTGTATCTCAGCCCAATGTCCAGCTTCTTGTCCTGAATGCACCGCCGCCCGAAGTTGCCTTCATTCGATAGGTACTGATTGTTGAGCTCGTCAAAGTCTTCTGTGCGCTGCTCGATATCAGCTTCAGAGGAGCTAGGGGCACGAGGCAGCGCCTTCATTGTGCACGGCTTTCCGAAGCGATCAAGGATCTCGCGATCCTCGCCGAGCACGGAAGTGTCAAACTCTTCCACCGTCTTTGAGTATCCTAGGTCGGTCTTGACCATGAAATAGCCGTCGTACGCGCAATTGCTACTGTCGTACTTCTTCGTCGTGGGCGGGTGCTCGTTCCTGCTGCAGTTGTACACCCTTCCGCCACGCACTGACGGGCGCGACAGCTTGTCGAGCAGCGTCTCGCTGATGGGCGTCGGCTTGGAATCGTCGTGACTCTGTCCTAACGACAGGCGGGAGAGGTCGGGTAGATCCGCTATCATGGTAGGCGTAGGCGTCTGCGGGACTCCACGCTTTAACTAAGCGGCCACCGTGCGGTCTTATCCATAACCGGCGTCTGTGGTACGTTAAGTGGCAGTGGATCAGCCATGAGCAGCTCGGGCGGGCCGCGCCCCGAGCCGTGCACGTACGACGCAATCGTCATCGGCTCGGGTCCGGGTGGCAGCGCATGTGCGCGTGCGCTTGCGCTCAATGGCCGGAAAAGAGTGTGCTTGCTCGAGCGTGGAGGGTACATTCCGTGCACCGATGTCTGCGGAGAGTACAGCGGCTGCGCCTTTTTGTGCCGTGCGCGCTCTTTGGAGCGCACGCCCTCGACCGCCGACACGTGCTTCAACCGCCTGCAGCCAGGACGCGGCGCGCTCACTGGCCACGCACTCGGAGGCGCAAGCGCCGTCAACTTTTCACTCTGGATCACGCCCTCAAAGCGCGACCTCGACGCGGCGCTTCCGCAAGAGATGCTGACCGACGACATCGTAAATGGGTTTCTCCGCGACATTGACGATGAGATCACCGACGGGGAGTTTGGGTTAACCGCAATGCATCGCAAGGTTGCACACGAGCTGGTTCCACACCCGGAAGAAATCGAACGCAGCAGTCGGTCAGAACTGCGCAACAACGACCGGACAGCAGACAAGCCAAAGGTCTCGCACGACGACGTCGTCACGGTGGGTCGCCACCTGCGTTCCGAGGGCGGTGTGAGGCGCAACGCTTGGGAAGCTCTCGCCGCGGACGTCGTTAACATCGACACCCAGGCCGGATTCGACGTCGAGTACATCAAAGCCGCCCCTAAAGGCTGGATTGTCTACTCTTCTCGCGTGCCTGACCCAGAATGCGTGGCTGCGCCGATGGTCTTTGTTGCGTGCAGCGCGCTCGAAACGCCAAAGGTGCTGATGCGCAGCTTTCCAAATCAACTGTCGCCGCAGCTGGGCAAGAACCTGTGTGACCACGATCAGAGCTCCACATCCTACCCGCTCTTCTGCTGCTGTGGCGCACACGACATTCCATCGAGCGCAATGCCCAAGCGTTCGCCCGTTGGATTTGTGTATGGCAGTCATTCCGGCAAGGTCAACGCGCAGGTGACACATCTTCCGTGGACGTTCTCCTGTCCCGCACGCCCCTACAACTGCTTTGACAGTTTTCGAGCGTTTCTGAACACGACGTGCTGCTTTTCGCCCCACTGGCTGCCGTGTGGGCTGTGCTACTCGGACTTTCGCATGGAGGCCTTTCGCCTCACCACGGTCAATGGCCAGGTCCAGTATGACCCTGCGACGAATCGCACGTATGTCAAACTACCGAACGTGGACGACGCCGTGAGAACTATGGCCAACGCGCACCGCACCTGTGTGGACCGAGCGGTGAGGCGTGCCATTGGCGGCGTTCAGGGACTGACGCTGCCGTGGAGAACCTCGTGGCATTACACGGGAACGGCAAACGCCATCGGGCAGATCACGGGTCCGCGAGGACCCATCCAGGCAACGGGGACGATCAACAGGGCCGTGTACCGCGCGTGCGACGAGTACGCACACGTGCTCGACGACAACGGCGACCCCTTTCT
>MDSV01193887.1_pt1 | contig 13589 bp, 7 predicted proteins | sample 810851 | NCBI WGS metagenome assembly MDSV01 (sample SAMN05326640, study PRJNA326480) | marine metagenome | isolation source: seawater | place: Atlantic Ocean: North East | collected 2012 | reverse complement strand
GCTCGAGCGTGACCAGGACGGCGCCGTCGTCAGACCGCGATCCACGCGGGACGAAAAAGGAAAGGCTGTGGGCGTTTTCCGCGCCGGCGTCCGCGAAGCGCGCGAGCGGGAGCGCGGCGCGCGACGCTCGCGCGCGCGAAACGCCGGGCAGGAGGTCGAACAGCGCGCACTCCAAGACGTCGTCGTCGGTTTGAACACTCCCCAGAGCGAAGCCCAGCGGCACGACCGCGTGCTTCGCCGCGCTCGGCGGTATCACGGGAAGCGTCCCAGCCAGGCGCGTCTCACCCGGGGAGGCCAACGCGTGACATCGCACGTACCAAGACCTCGAGGCGTCCTCGGAGGCTGAGTCAGTGGAGGCGTCAGCGGCGTACGCGCTGACGGTCATACTCGACAAGAAGACCGTCGAACCCTCGTCGGCGCGTCGAACCGCCTCGCCGAGGGGCGTCGGTCCCGAAGCCGTCCCGACCGGCGTCGCTTCCGGTCGCGCCGCCGCGTGCGCGGAGGACGCCGCGAAGACCGCCAGGACCGCCAGGACCGCGCGGGCGGACATCGTGACCGCCCGCGAGCTTTGCGAGCGCACAACAAAGTGAGCGTCGCACGTCGGAAAAGTCAACGCTTTTGCATGGCCTACACTTTTTTCTTCATCAAATCCAGACTGGATTCGCATACGAAAATGCAGGGGGACGTAATAAAACGGCCCGTGGCACGAAGACGCGCCCTCGGCCGCGACGATGCGTCTCGCACATTGGCGCGCGCGACCAAGGACGTCGACGCGCGCCTTGCGCTCCTCTGCGACGCGATGGGATGCGTGTCGAGCTCGCAGGTGCGCCCTCGCGATTCGGACGAGCCGAACTCGCCGCGTCACGGGTCGCAACCGGCATCGGCGCTGGTGGAGTCCGTGGAGTCGCCGTCCACGAGCGGGAGGCGTGATGAGGTGGGTTCGCCGAGACGCGCGCCACGCGGCGCCCCGCCGCAGATGCTGGCGGTCGCGACCCCGCCTGCGTCTCCCGGTAGCCTATCTGACGTGGCGGCGGCGCAGCTGGCGTTCGCGGGCGTCGGCGACCCGAGCGCCTCGGCCGCGCGGTCCCCGCCGATGAGCCCGGTCGCGGTGACTGAGGGCATGTTCGGCGGTAAGAAAGCTTCGCCGCAGAGGAACCGCGGGGAGCCTCGGGCGGTCGCGGCGAGCACGGCGAGCCCCACGGCACCTGCGCCTGCGAAGAAGAAGCTCACCGCGACACAGCAGCAGGAGGCTGACCGCCGGAGCCTGCAGGAGAAGCTGAGCCAGGTGGACGACTTGATGTTTAAGGCGACGCAGAAGAGCATCGCGCTGGCGACGATGGAGGAGAGCATGATCCGTCTCCAACGCTCCGTCGCCGTCGAGCGCGACGGGCGCGTCGTGGCCGAGAATATGGCTGAGCAGGAGCGGCTCGCGCGCGAACGCGCGGAGGCGAAGATCCAGAAGGAGATAGAGGAGAGGCACGACCTCATCGCGCGCTTGGACCGCGCCAACGACGTCGCTCGACACGCCGAGAACGAGGCGAGGGACATTCGGCTCGGGATGAAATACCGGGACGTGGAAGTCGACCGGTCCGCGCAGGAGAAGATTCTGGAGGCGGACCTGGCTCTGGTGCGCCGCGAGCTCATGGAGACGGTCGCGAAGTACGACGAAGAGCGCTCGGTGAGGGACCTCGGCGCGCGCATGGAGGAGGAGCGCCCGCGGCTGGACGAGGACTCGGAGCGCACGCGCGTTGAGCGGCGCATCAAGGAGGCGGTGCAGATGGCTCTGGCCAAGCACGAGCGCGAGGCGAGCATGGCGCTCATGAAGGCGAGCGAGGAGAAGGTGCGCGCGCTGGAGGTGGCGTCCGTGCAGAGGAGGCAGGCCATGGAGGTGCAGGCGCGCCTGCACCAGGAGGAGCTGCGGCGCGCGCAGGAGGCGGCGGCACGGGATGTCGAGACGCTGCGCGAGGAGCTCCGGCCGACGCGCTGGGAGATTGAGAAACTGCAGGAGGACCGCGTGGAGGACCAGCGGAAGCACGCGGAGGACCGGCGTTTGGCGCTGGAGCAGGCGAGCGTGGAGTACGAGGCCAACCTGGAGAAGATCAAGCTGTCGCACGCGTACGAGCTCAGCACGCTGCGCGGCGCCAACGAGGAGCGGCTGGCGGTGTACGAGCGCGAACGCGCCAAGCACGAGACCAAATTCTCGGTGCTCACGTCGAGCCTGACGGTGGAGCTCGCCGAGGTGAAGGCGGCGTTCGAGCGCGAGCGCGAGCTGAGGCGCCTCGCAGAGGACAACTCCGCGCGTGACATGCGCGCGCGGGACGAGGCGGAGGCGGAGTTCGAGCGCCTGCGCGCGGACCGGCGCGAGGCGCTCGACCTGGTGAGCGAGGCACGGCGCGCTCGAGACACCGCCGAGCGCCGCACGAAGGAGACGTACCTGGAGATTGAGCGCGCGCGCGTCGCCGGGGAGAAGCGGCGGTTCATGCACTCCTCGGACCCGGCGGACCAGCGCCCGAGCACGGCGGAGCGCGAGGTGGAGCAGCTGCCGCAGGCGCTGGGTCTGCTGTTCGAGGATGACCTCATCGCCGCCGTCGCCGAGGCGCGCGCGGAGACGCACGACCTCACCGCTCCGAAACGCGCGGCGGATTTGGAGTTGGAGAAGTACCGCGCGCGGGGGGGCGCGGACTCGAGCGTCATCGAAGAGCTGAGCGCCAAGGCGTACATGCGCGCGACCGCGCTGGAGCGCGCGGGGGAGAATTTGAAGCGCGCGCTCGACGCGCTGCACGCCAGGCGCGCGGCGGAGCTCGAGGCGATCGACGACGAGCGCCGGGCGCTCGCCAGGCTGGGCGACGTCGGCGACGCTCGCGTCGATTCCGAGCGCGCGAAGACGGGCGAAGACGCGGGCGAATCGCCCTCCGGGAGCTCGCCCGGCGGTTCCGACAGCTCGAGCGGCGCGGACGCGCGCGGCGACGACACGGGCGACGCGGACGCGAACGCCAAGAACGTCGCGCCAGGTCTGAAAAAACGCGCAGCGGGAAAAGAAGCCGTCGTCGAGACGTTCACGCCGCCTTCGTCGCCGCCGGCGAAGACGCGTTCGCCGGTTTCTAAGCTCGAGGAAGCGCCGCGCGGGAACCGTGACGGCTCCGAACGCGAACCCTCCCGCTCGAACCCGGCGAGGCCGCAGGTGAAGCCGTTCAAATTCACGCCGCTGGAATGGTGAGCGCTCGAGCCGAGGTGTAGAAAGAGTGTTCAATGGTCAATGCTCCTCTCGCCTTCCTTACTCGTACCGGGGCTCCGCGCGCGAGCGGCGCGGCGGCGAGGCGCGAACGCGTTGCGGAGCGAGCGGCAAGGCGAGGACGCTCGAAGCGAACGGTAGAAAGGTGTGTTCGAGTATAATATCACCTTCGTTGTCACTCATAGCAAGGACTACTGTACATCGGAGTATCCGTGGTGCTCAGCCCATCGACTACGTAGACCGTCCCGGAACGCGTCCCCTTCACCGAGTGGCGCGGCCGCCCGACGCGAGATCAGTTGCCGACGCAAGGATCGAACACGCCATACGATCCGAGCCTCCGCGTGGGCGCCTCGGCGTCTGAGATGTGAGAAAAGGTGTACCACGGCCCGTCAGGGGAGTCCGCGCCCGAGAGGGTCCACTCGTTGGGATCGCGCGAAGGAGCGTCTTCCGCTGTGAAGAATTCGTATCCTCGAATCATCACCGGCTCGCCCTGAACGGCGAAGATGAGGGAAGACCGTCGTCCGTTGCTCGTGAACCTCGCGTCGAAAAACTTTTGTTCCATGACGCCGTCGACGGCGGCGCCGGGACCTTGATGGTACGGGGTCTGGCCCGCGTATCCGTTGACGGGGCTGTACCCGTCCGGGTTCGTCGACGAACCGACGTCGATGGGAATCGAGTCGCCGTTGTTGTCGTACAGGATGAGTTCGGCGAACTGCATGCCCCCGCCGTTTGAGGCGGTCGGGACGCCTCCGAAGCCGCCGCGCACGGCGATGACTTCAAACTTGAAGTACTTGTAAAAGCCAGAGCACAAGATGCAATTTTCCACGGGAAGATCGAATTCCTTGCACAGGCACATGGGGCACCGAGGGTACCCGAGATTGCCTTCGAAGTCCATCTCGTCGGCTTCTACCAGGTAACAGGCTCGGCACTGCGTTTGGTCGCCGAGCGCGCCTTCGCATCCGACGCCGCCGAGGTCGCCGCACGATTCGTCCACGTACTGGCCAACACCCCCATTGGGGGTCACGTGCTGGGCGCCGCACGCTTCGAAGTCGCACTCCCACGTCGTCAGACTGGGCGCAGCGTCTTCCGCGATGTGGTTCGGCCCGGCCTGAAACGCACCGAGCGCCGCGTCTGCGTACTTTTCGGCTTCGTCGACCAACTTTGACGGCGAGACTTCGTCGTCGGAGGTGATGTCTTCGTCGCCATCCTCCGAGACGTCGGAGTCGAAGTCGCCGGCGTGCGTGACGGCCGCGACGTCGAATTCTGTGCCATCGGGGCACAAATCGTTGACGAACACGTCGTATTCTCCCTTCGCGACCGCGTCGCAGGAGTCGTAGCACTCCTTGACTTCGTCGGACTCCAGGCCGTAACAGTACGAGGAGTCGGGCGCGATGTCCAGACCTTCGAGGACGCATTCGGCGAAGCACGCGGGGGTGGGGAGCGAGCTGTGGGAGAGGCCGATACCGGCGGCGTTACGAACGTCCGGAGTCAGAGGGCCAACCTTCGTGTCCACAGCGATCGCGGCATGGTGAGGCTCGTCGCCGGGATGAATGCCGCGGAGCCCGAGAGCGGGGGCGCGGACGACATCACCGACGCCTGAAAACGAGATGACTCCAACCAACGCGAAAACACCCCCGGCAACGGCGACCGCGCGGGTGATCGAAGACGTGCGCCGGTCGGGAGTGTCCGTCGACGGAGTCTTAAGGGGTGTGAGTTCGGTTGGTGTAATCGGCATTGTGGGTGAGTTCTGGCGCCCTGTTGCGGCTTGCGTCTCCTTTAGTCCTTGGAATCGCGAGTACAGGCGAGTACAGGCTAGCCATTGTCAGCGAAATTCGCGAGCATTTTCAGATTTTCTGACCAAACGCTGACGCGACACTCGAGCGTCTCACGCGACGATCCGCGGGGTGTCCGCGCGTCACAGCGCGACGCGCGAAGGTCCCCCGCTCCTCCCGGCTTTGCCCTCCGATGGTGATGGGTGTCCCGCGCCGCGTGCGCCACGACGGGCCGTTCAGCATGGACTTGCTGAACGACCCGCGCGGCTGGGGCGTCTCGCTCGTGAAGAACGCGTTGGTGTGGGAGATCCCACGCCAGTGCGTCGGCGCGCTGGTGCGGTGGCGGTACGGCCCCAAGAAGGGGACCGAGCCCTGTGCGAAACAAAAGGAGTTCCTCGACTGCGCCTCCTCCTACGTCGTGTCCGCCGCGCACGCGCTGGTGGTGTCCGGGCTGGGCTTGAAGATCATGGCGAAGCTGTGGAACGCCCCCACCCACGACAAGTTTTACGTCAACGAGTCCACCAAGGATTTCGACGTCGTCAACCTCATCGAGCGCACCAACTGGCTGTTCTTCGGGTACATGATGGATGACCTGGCGCACGTGCTGATGCGGTACCCAGCGCTGGGGAAGATGGACATGGTCGTGCACCACCTGGTGTTCATAATCTGCGCCGTCCTCGCCGGCGGGACGCAGATCTACCTGTGGCAGTTCTCGTGGCTGATCATCGGCGAGCTCAGCACGCCGCTGCTCACGGCGAAGTGGTTCATGCGGCAGGCCGCCTCGGCGAACTCGCCGTCGCTCGTGCACGCCGCGCGAAAGCTGGGGCTGGGAAAGCACGAGACGTGCGCGTCGGCGGCGGCGGCGCTGGAACTGCTCGTCGCCAAAATATTCGTCGCCGTGTTTTTCTCGGCGCGCGTCTGCGTGTACGGCGCGGGGCTGTTGCACACCGCGAAGCACTTGTTGCGGGGCGACTTCCGCGAGATCCCCACGGGTCCCACGGTGGTGGTGCTCTCCATCCTACTGCTCGGCGCGGGCCTGAACGCGCACTGGTTCCGCATGATGGTGATGAAGGCGCTCGGGCTGGGGAAGTACCGAGCCGCGAAGAAGGCGGCGTGACCGGCGCGAACGAGAGCGAGAAAAGGAACCCGCGCCGCGAGAGCTTCGCGCGCCGCGTCCGTCGCGCGCGCGGGTCACTTTTGAAACAATAGTCGTAGCTAGTACATAGGAAGACAGCAGCGCGTGTCATCGTCACTCCGCGCGTCTCTCCACCCTCACTCCGTGGAGACGTTCAGGGAAACGTCGAGCGCCATCACCGAGTGCGTCAGCGCGCCCGACGAGACAAACGTCACTCCGGTTTGCCCGATGGCGTGCACCGTCTCCAGCGTCACATTCCCGCTCGCCTCCGTCTCCACGCGCCCGGCGAACATCCGCACCGCCTCCGCCATGTCCTCCAGGCTCATGTTGTCCAGCATCACGCGGGACACGGCGCTGGTGTCCACTCGCTCGTCGTCCAGGAGCGCGATCACCTGCGCCACCTCGTCCATGGTACGCGTCTCCACCTCAATCTTCGCCGGGCTCGCGTTTTCCTTCAGGTACGCCTGCGCGTTGCGCACCGCCGCCTCGATCGACCCGCTCGCGGCGATGTGGTTGTCCTTGATCATGATCATATCGAACAGACCCATGCGGTGGTTCTTGCCCCCGCCCACCAGCACGGCCCACTTGTCCGGCAGCCGGAGCCCGGGGACGGTCTTGCGCGTCTCCAGCATCGTCGCCGGCGCCGCGGCTTCCGCCATCCGCCGCGTGAGCGTCGCGATGCCGGACATGCGCTGCATGAAGTTGAGCAACACGCGCTCCGCGCGCAGGATGCTGTGCGCCTTACCCCGCATCTCGCAGAACACGTCGCCGCGCTTCAACGAGTCGCCGTCCTTCTTGGTCCACGCGACGGTCACGTCGGGGTCGACGGCGGCGAGGATCTGATTCGCGAGCGCCTGGCCGGCGAGCACGCCGTCCGCCTTGGCCAGAAGCGTCGCCGTGGACTCAGTCTCGACGGGGATCGTGCTCAGGCAGCTGATGTCGCCGACGTCGGCGATGTCCTCCTCGAGCGCCGCGCGAATCGCCTCCGCGATGCTGTACGTGGGGTGGTGCGGCGCCGGGACCGCGGGGGGGAGCAACGCCGCGTCGCCCGCGCGCATCATATCCGACGACGGCGCCGCGGACGCGCGGCGCGCGGCGGACGCGCCGCGGGAGGTTCGCGCGCGGAGGGCGGCGGGGAAGCGGGCGGCGGACGCGCCGAGAGCGCGGGTGGCGGCGGCGGACATGTCGCGCGCGCAGAGGATTGGAGGGAACGAAGCGTCGATGTCGGAGGTCATCAAGAATATTAACGAGGCGTCCCGTGCCTGGTACCGAAGCGTTGTTTTCAAAGACGCGTTTGAACCGAGCGCCATCTAGGCACACCCGTCGCGCGCGACGCCCGTCACCCGCACCGCCGGAACACGCACTTTCCGCCGCGTCGAGGCGCATGACCACGATGGACGCGCAGGAAGCTAAGCGGCGTAAACTCGAGGCGAAGATGGGGGGCGGCCTGCCCCCCAGCTTCCCGTCCGCCGTGCCCGTGCCCGCGCAGAAGGAACCCAAGCCGGAGCCCGGGCCGCCCCCCCCCGCGCCCGCGGCTGCGGAGGAGGAGGCCAACCCGTTCGTGTGCGACGCGAACGACGCGGTGTCCTTCCGCCTGGTGCGCACGGCGGCGGACATGGCCACCGCTGAGCCGTTCGAGCCGGAGTTCACGCACCAGGTGTTCCGGGAGGACGAGACCATCTTCGGGTTCCGCGAGCTTCGCATCGACATCTTCCAGAGCGCGCACCTGTTCAAGACGTACGTCCGGGTGCGCTTCGCGGAGAAGGTCAAGAGCACGCTGAACCCCGCGGACGACGTCATCGAGGCGCTGCGCGCGCACTTCGGCGAGGAGATGATGACGGACGAGAAGGCGTTCCTCGAGACGCTCGAGGCGGACGAACGCGCGCGCGTGCCCGGCGGCGGCGGCGAGATTGTCGCCGCCGCCGAGGCGCGTAACGACGGCGCCGAGAAGGCGGTGGACGTGATCCGCGCGTTCCGCCTGTCCGACGCCGACGTCTACCCGTGGCACGCGCGCTTCGAGCCGCTCATCCTCTTCTACATCGACGGCGCCAGCGCGGTGGACTCCGAGGACGATAACTGGACGCTGCTGTGCGCGACGCGGCACGCGTACGAAACCGACGCCGAGCGCGCCGCCGTCGTCTCGGGCGCCTCCGACGGCGCGCGCGGCTGGGCCACGGTCGCGTTCGCCACCGTGTACGCGTTTTACCAGTACCCGGACAAGAAACGCGCTCGACTGTCGCAGATCGTGGTCGCGCCACCGTTCCAGAGACAAGGCCTGGGAAGCGCGCTTCTCGCCGCGACGCGCTCAGTCGCGACGACGCGCGGATTCGTCGACGTCACCGTGGAGGATCCGACGCCGCAGCTGCGCCGCCTGCGCGACGTCTCGGACGTGAGAGCGCTCGCGGCGCGGCCTTCCATCGCGGCCGCCGTCCAGGCCGCCGCGGTCGCCGCGGCGTCGCTCTGCAAAGCAGACGTCGAGTCGTACAACGACAAGGCGCGCGCGGCGCTCGCGTGCCCGGCTGCCGTAAAGACGGAGGCGCGCGAGGCGCTCAAAATGTGCGCGCCGCAGACGGCGCGGTGCTGGGAAGCGCTGCTTTTCCTCTTCGCCAAGAAGAGCGGCGCGCCGGAGGATTCGCCCGCGGCGGCGGCGTTCACGGAGCTGGTCGTGCGGCGGCTGCGCAGGCAGCACTGCGCGGACGCGCAGCGCGACGCCGGCGCGAAGCGCGTGTACCACTCGGACGTCGCGCTCTTCGCGAGCGGCGGCAACGAAAACCTGGGCGCCGAGAAGGCGTTTGTGATGACCAAAGCCGGCGGCGGGCGCGACGCCGCCGACGCGGGGCAGGCGCCCGACCTGGAGGAGGGCGAGGACAAGCAGGACCCGGCGGAGGTGCTGGCGGAGTACTTCCACGAGACCATGTCCAACCTGGCGTGGCTCGCGAGCGCCGTCAAGATGTGAGCGGGAGCGTGATGAGATCGCGAAAGGGCGCGAAAGGCGGCGAAGGCGCGCGTCGTCGCGCGGCTCGTGAACGAAATCCCTCGTACACGACGCCCCCCGAGTGTTTCGCGCGCGTTTCGTCGCGCTCGCGTTTCGGTTTCCACCCGGACTCGCCGTTCGCCCTCCTCTCGGGATCGCGCGTCGATCGCCTCGCACTTCCCGACGCACCCGCCGCCGGACCTTCGCTCTCGTCACCATGAAGCTCACCGTCGTGAGCCGCTCGGGCCGCGAACTCGTCGCCGGCGGCCTCACCGTGGCCGACGGCGCCACCACGGACGACCTCAAGGCGGCGTTCCACAGGTCGAAGCCGAAATTCTACCCCACCCGGCAGAGATTCACCCTCCCCGTCCCGGAGGGCGCGCCCCCGAAGACCAGGGGCGTGCCCCTGGACGCGGGCAAGTCCCTGTCCAAGGATCACGGGCTGAAAAACGGTGACACCGTGGTGTTCAAGGACCTCGGGCCGCAGGTGCCGTACGCCGTGGTGTTCCTCGCCGAGTACGCGGGCCCCATGCTGTGCTATCTCCCGTTTTACTTTTTCCGGACCGAGATCTACGGCGATCTGCTCGGGATGAAGGGCGCGGCGAAGCCCTTGCTCCAGGTGCAGTTCCTGGCCATGGTCGTGCACACCGCGCACTATCTGAAGCGCATCCTGGAGACCATCTTCGTCCACCAGTTCTCGCACGCCACCATGCCCATCTTCAACCTGTTCAAGAACTGTTCGTACTACTGGGGATTCGCCGCGTTCATGAGCTACTTCATCAACCATCCCAAGTACACGCCCGTCTCCGAGACGCAGATGCTCACCGGCTTCGCGCTCTCCACCGTCGCGCAGCTGGGCAATCTACACTGCCACTTGTACCAGGCGAGCCTGCGGAGCGACGGCTCGAAGGCGTACAAGGAGCCCAAGGGAGGTCTGTTCAAGTACGTGACGTGCGCCAACTACGCGTGCGAGATTTACCAGTGGATCGGGTTCAACGTCGCCACGCAGAGCGCGATGGGGTGGTTCTTCGTGTCGTGCGGCGCGTTCCAGATGTACTTCTGGGCCATCGCCAAGCACAAGCGCTTGAAGAAATTGTTCCCGGGGTTCAAGAGGGCGTTCAAACTCTTGCCGCCGTTCGTGTGAGTCCGTGAGTAGAAGAGACGCGTCGCCGCCGCCGAGCGGCAGGACCGATCGACCGTCGCCGAGAAAATATTACGTGTTGCGACGCATCGAAAATCGCGTCTTCATTTGGTCTCCGTCTCTTCGACCTCGGTGCCGCACTCCGCCGCGCACCATGGCACCACACGCGGCGGTTCTCCTGGTGTGCGCGCTCGCGCTCTTCGGGGAGGCGGGCGCGGTCGACCGGAGCGACGCGTTCGTAGGGTACAGCGAGAAGACGCAGCCGGAATCGAGCGCCATCGCGTTGCGAACCTCCGTCGGGGACATCGTCGTTCGCTTACGAGACGACATCTCCCCTTTAACCGCGCGGTACTTCCGCGAGTTCGCGTCCGCGCGCGGCGCTCGGTGCGCAGGGTGCGAGTTCCACCGCGCGGAGGCTGTCCCAGAGCCGGGCGCGATCGACAACTACGGCGGGCCCGGTCCTCCGTACGCGCTCGTGCAAGGCCGGCTCGGTTCGGGGTCGAGGAGCGACCTGCCGAGAGAGGGCGCGCCGCTCGTCGAGCGCGGGGACGTCTGCGTCGTGGGGGGCGGCCCCGATTTCTTCATCGCCACCAGGGCGCACCACGAGTGGGGTCACGGGCACACCGTTTTCGGCAAGGTGCACGAGCGAAACATGGACGTCGTCGAGCGAATCGTGCGTCTGCCCGTGCTCGAGCAGACGTGGGGACAGACGCGCGTCACCGCGCTCGCCGAGAAACTGCCGTTTTTTTTGGCGGCGGCGACGCTCCCGCCGTCTTTTTCGACGCGCGGCGCTGCGGGGACGGCGCTCGCCGACGTCGACGAGACGAGCGCGGGAGGCGGTGGGAACATGCTGAGAGGCACGTAGCGCACTACGGGGGGGTGGTGGTCGATAGCTCACAGAGAGCGATAGTGCGCGTGAAGGAACGCGAGAGGGGCGCGCGCGCGGAAAAACATCGTCGGGGGTAGTCTCCTTCGGCGAAGAGTTTTTTGTGGAGCTGCTCATCACATCGCGCAGGTTACAGACTACATATATCTACTTTCAAAGGTGCTCGCCGCCGGCTTGCGCGGCGAGCACCTCGCTGGGCGTCTTGTTCTTCTTCGCGGCGAACGCGTCGAGGCGCTCGAAGAACGAGGACGTCTCGCACAGCGCCGTCTGCGCGAGCCGCAGGTCGTTGTTGTCCTGCACCTTGATGCGCAGCAGGCTCCGCACCTCCGAGACGCCCGCGCACATCTCTCGCGCGCGCTCGGCGCCCACGGCGCGCTCGAGAGGCAACTCGCGAGACTCGCCGTCCGTGGGGAACCCGAGCCGGTGCAGCACGTGGCCGTACACGTGCTGCGGCTCGCACTTCAGCTCGCGCGACAGGCGCGTGACGTCGTCCAGCAGCGCGCGCATGCGACGCACAGCCTGTCGCGCGCTGACCAGCGTCTTCTCGTCAGCCAGGGACCCCACGCGCAAAACCATCTCCGCCTCGTCCACGCCGGCGATGCGATGCTCAGCTTCGCGCGCCGCCGCCTCCTTCGCCGCAGCCGCTGCCGCCGCCTTCGCCGCCTCAGCCTCGGCGGCGGCTTTCGCGAACGCCGCCGCGTGCTCGGCGCGCCGCGCGGCATCAGCCGCACGCTTCTCGGCCTTTTCGGCGGCGCTCTCCTTCGAGGAGGTCGACCCGCGCGGTTTCATCACGCTGACGCTTCCGAGTTTGCTCGCCAGCTTCGCCGCCGCCGCCGCCGCCGCCGGGTCAAGGCCCCACTCCGCCGTGCCCGCCTGCTTCGGCGGCGCCTGCGCCGAGGCGGACGGCGCGGCGGATACATTTGCGGCGGGTGATACGGCGACAGCGCTCGACGCGCTGACGGAAGAGGCGACCCCGGCGATTGAGCGTCGCTGGCGGGACCCGCGGAGACGCGCGCGCGCCTCCTCCGCTTTGGTCATCGCCGGCGGCGCGGAGGCGAGGGCGCCCTTTTTCAGCTTCGCGGGCGTCGCGGAAGGCGCGGGCGCGTCGTCCGTCGCCGCGGGCTCGGCGGGAACCGCCGGCGTCACTTCCGCGTCATCCAGGTGCGCTTTCGACGCGTCTCTCGCGGTGGACCCCGGACGCGCCGCGGGTTTCGTCGGCTTCTCCGAAGCCGCCGGCTTCGGCTTCGTCGGCTTCGTCGTCCTCTTCTCGGTCCGTCCCTTTCCCGCCGCCGCGCCCGGCGAGTACCCCGCCGCCGTCGTCGACGCGAGCCTCGTCCCCGCGGTCTTGGCGGTCTGAACGGCGGCCGAGGCGTCGGACGAGATTCCCGCGCTGACGCGAACGGGCCGCGACGAGATTCCCGCGGAGAAATTCTTTGCCGCCCCCGTCGATCGCGCCGCCGCCGCTGCGCGGCTCGCCGCCTCGCCGTCCGGCGCCTTCGACGTCTCGGCGTCTCGGCGCGTCGGCGGCGGCGGCGGCAGTCTCGATTTCGGGTTCGCCAGCCGCCGCGCGCTCTTCCGCGCGGAGACCGCGCCGGCGGTCTCCGCGCGCTCCGCCTCTGTGTCAGTCGCGCCTTCGGCGGCGGCCGTGATGACGGACGCCGTGACACTCGGCGGCGGCGGAATTTTCGATTTCCGCCGCGAACGCGACGCTCGCGTCGAAGAAACGGTTCCGCCGCCGTACGCCGCGACAGTCTCCTTCCTCAGCGCCGTCGCGCGCGGCGACGCGACGGCGTCGCTTTCGCTCTCCGCTCGCGAGTCCCGCGCGCCGGGCGAGCTCGCCCTCGCGTCGCGGGGCGGAACGGTTGCAGTTTCGGGACGTGAAGCGCCGCTGAGTGAGACGCGCGTCTCCTTCTTCGCGGCGGCGCGAGCGTCGGCACCGTCGACGCGAAGCGACTGAATGGAATCGGGGAGGGACCCGGTTTCGGAACGGAGCGCGTTTTCCGCGTTTCCGCGCGCGAACGACGCGCTCCGCGTCTCGCGGAGCACGCCGGCGGCGTCCCCGACGCGCTCGGGCCCGCCCGTGAAACGCGTTTTTACAGTCGCGTTTTCAGTCTCCGCGTCGCGCATCGTCTTCCGGAGCCACGCGAGCGACTCCGGGTCGTCAGCGTCGGCGAAACCGCCAGTCTCTCTCGCGGCGGACGCGCCCGACGCGCCGCGCGCGCCGCGCGGCTCCGGGGCGTTCTCGTCCGCGGACGCCGCGGACGAGCCCGAGTGGAAGTCCCGCGGCGGCGACGCGTCCTTTTCCTTTTCCGACGGAAACGCGCGCGGTTTTTCGCCGCCCTCGCCACCAAGCCCGAGCGGGCTCGAGGAGAGCGGGCTCGAGGAGAGCGGGCTCGAGGAGAGCTCCAGTGGGCTCGTCACCAGGGAACTCTCGGGAATCGCGTCGCGG
>MDSV01044342.1_pt1 | contig 13590 bp, 12 predicted proteins | sample 810851 | NCBI WGS metagenome assembly MDSV01 (sample SAMN05326640, study PRJNA326480) | marine metagenome | isolation source: seawater | place: Atlantic Ocean: North East | collected 2012 | reverse complement strand
ACCATCTTCCACTATCACCATACCAGTCTACATCGCCATTGCTGTCAGGATCAATAGTTTCTACACCGTGTTTAATTGTTGCCAAGCCAATTGCAAAATCACCTTCAACGATATTTTGTTCCAGATCTATTTTTTTTCCATTTTTTTCTAAGGCGTAAAACCCACCCTCTGTGTAAGCGCCGTTTGAGCCTCTTGTTGTTAGATATCCAGATGCAAAAGTTAATTGGTTATGATATGGGTCCGAATGCGTTTCTAAAACTCCACATTTTGGTGGATACAATACAACTTGAATTCTATCACAAGTCCCTTTACTCGGAATATTCGACTCATACTCTTTTGGACGAAGACCTGTAAATTCTTTAATTACTCGCCATCTATCCATTATCTTATCCCTTACGCCCAACTCATCCTTGTTCCATGGGAAAAAAAAAGTCGTATGACCAACTTTTTTTATAGAATAACTCTTTGAAACTTGATCATCAATTATTCGATGAAAGTTAGGACAGCCATCATACATCTTGTGAAAACTACTCTCATTTTCATTCCAGAACTTTTTTGTATTTGCCTTTATTTGTTCAGTTACTTTTTTCGAAAAAGTATCCTTTAAAATTAAAATTTTGCCTGCTACCATTAATTCAATTAAATGAGAAATTAATGCCAAATTTTTCATTTGCATAGCCTTGCAAAAACTTTTGTAAGTCATAGCGTGATAACCAGTACAAAATTCTGGCATCCCGCTCTCTTCTATATTTTTTTTCCAAATACTTTTAATAGTCATTCCTTCACCTTATTGTAAAAATTTAAGTATAATCGCTGAACTCTAAAGAGATTTACTCTCAGCTCCGTCCATTGGAATAATTGATCCAGACAATAGACTAGTGTCGTTCAAACAAAAATGCAGTAGCAACGGTACAATTTCACTAGTTGTCGCCATTTTTTTTCTTGGTAATCGATTATCGATAAAATCATCAAAAAATTTAGAATTTTTTAACTTTAAACGATCCATCGCATTTCCTTTTTCCCAATACGCACCGATGGCAATAGCCATTATTGATATATTTCTTGTGATTAATTCTTGACCTAAAAATTTTACATATGTCTCTAATGCTGTTTTGGCTATAGTATAACCCAATGATCCAACTTTTTGTTTAGTGGCAATAGAACTTACACAAATAATTTTTCCAAATGGTTTTATTTTTGGCATGAAAATTCTAGTGAATTCTTGAATAACGCCAAAGTTAAACCATAGAATTTTATTGAAATCTTTAAAAGAAATCATAGAGTCAGACATTCCCAAACCACCGCCAATATTATAAAAAATTATATCAAAACTTTTATATTTATTTAAAATTTGAACTGAAATTTTTTCTACATCATTTGTATTTTCTAACTGAGTTGAAAAAACTTCTACGTTTTTATTCTTTTCCAATTCAACATTTTTCTTACCGGTTACAATGCAAATTTTGTGCCCGTAATCTACCATTTCTTTTGCCAACCCCAAACCTAAACTCGAACCACCACCCACAATTAACAAATTTAATTTCATCATTTAACTCTCTTTATTGAATTTATAAACTAATCTTGCTTTATGAATCCATACCAAGGCGCAAAATCAGGGATAATTGCTACTTTTCTTCTAATTTACGATAAAGCCTATAATAAAATCTTTGTTTTCTTTTAATCATAACCAACCATCTGATGACTGATAATTAATATTCAATTATTTCTATCAAATACGTTAAAATAAATTTATACAACATCTATGAAATTATTTTTTATATATCAGAGTTATTTTTATAAAACATATTTATATTGTCACTAATATATTTGATCTCTTTTTCACCTAAAAATTGGTGAACAGGAAGCGTCAAAAGACGAGGAGCCTGATACTCAGATTTTTTCATATCGTTTTTATCGAAAATACATCCAAACTGAGAGGCTTTTTGGAGGTGAAGCGGTTTTGGATAATGGATTTTTGTCTCAATTCCTTTGTCGTATAAGAATTTTTTCAGTCGATCTCTATCATTAAATAAACCCATAAAGAGTGCGCAAGTTTCTTGATATGACTCTATTCTTTCGGGCAAGTGAATATGACCCAAAAAAATTAAATTTGAAAGTTCGGCATCAAGTTGTTTTACATTCGCTCTTCTTTTTTGTAAAACTTGTTCTAATTTGTCCAGCCCAATAGAAGCTACTATCGCTTGCAAGGGTTGCAAACGCATATTAACACCCCAAAAATCTATATTATCTCGATCTACCATTCCATGGTTACGATATTTTAACATCCAAGATGCATAGTCTTGGTCATCAGTTAAAACCATACCCCCATCACCCATAACATTTAAAGATTTCAGTGGATGCATACTAAAAGCACTAACATCACCGAAAGTTCCAGCGGATTTTTCGAGTATTTTTCCCCCAATCGCCATACAAGCATCTTCAATAAGTAATAACCCCTTTTCTTGGCATATTTTACGAATTCTATTCATATCTGGGGATGCACCTCCCCAATGAACCGGTATGATTGCTTTCGTTTTGCTTGATATATAGTTTCCAATTTTTTCAATATCGATCTGAAACCTATCATCAGAATCAACTAAAACTGGCGTAGCTCCAACAGCCACTATTGCTCCCACCGTTGCATAAAACGAGTTCGTTACAGTAATGACTTCGTCTCCTTTACCAATACCTAGGCACCTAAGTGCTAAAATTAAAGCATCCGTCCCATTATTTGTTGAAATGCAATATTTTGAGTCCATAAATTTCGCGAATTTTTTTTCAAATTCAATAACAAATTTACCTAACGTAAACTCAGTACTTTTGATCAACTCTTCCCAACGACGAAAAATATCACCAAAATCTGAAAATTCTTGTGGTAAGTAATTATATTTTATTTTCATAATTTTATTCTCATCCTACCCATTACTTGCCTAATTTAAGTTTCAATTTGTTAAACTAATCATGCCATTAACCTATCTCATTATTATTTTTTTCTTCTAATTTACCACCACTTTATATCATTAGATACGGCAAAATCAGCGTGAATTTTATCAAATTTGGAGGATTCTTTTTCAATTAATAAAGTTGACTTAACCATTATCGTCAGTTGACCGCCAATTTATATTTTCAGTTATATAAAATTGTTATAAAAACCTATTTTTTTTCAGCATTAAATAAAGTTTCCAAGCCATCATTTAGCGCCGTAGGTATAAAATCAGGGAAAGCTAACTTTAATTTCGAAATATCAAAAGCTCGATAGCCATTATGCGGCATGGGTCCAGACCTTTTCAGATACCGTAAATTATTGTTTGAGTTACACCTGACCAGACAAGAAGAAGCTATAGAGCTAAAAGATGTAACTTTACCGCTTGCAACATTAATTCGTTCAGTTAATTTTCTATCTATCATCCTGGTACCTATTTCCGCAACATCGTCAATAAAAATGTGATCCCTTAGTTCCTCACCTTTTCCAAATAAGTCAATATCTTTGGACGCTTTTGCCAATCTAGAAAAACTGTTTGGTCCATAACCATTGTGAGGGTCACTCAACCCATAAACTAAAGTAGGGCATAATATTCCAGCCGGTGCCGACAGGGTTTCAAAACATAATTCTCGGGCTAGATGCATCACTCCGTGTAACGATTGAGGGGCCCGCACTGAGTCTTCAGTCAAAAGCTCCATACTGTCTGCATATACTGCGTCAGAGCTAATATTTAACAAGTAACTAATTTTTTTTGATCGCAAGGCAATGACAATTTGTTCAACTATTTTCAAGTTTCTTGTAAGCATCTCAGAATTTTTAACTGGAGCGACAGCGGCGGCGGCAACGACTGAGTCACCATCACGGAGTATTCCTTCCAAAATTCCTGCAGCATCAGAACCTTCCAAATCAACATCTTCTCTAGAGATTGTTAAAACCGAAAGATTTTTCGCCAAACACTTTTTTGCAATCGCGCTACCAATAAAACCCCTAGCTCCTAATATCACAATTCTCGATTTTTTTTGATTATTTTCAGTAAGCAATTAATAGATTCCTTCTCATCAAAATTGAAATTCCGCACCTAGCGAAGCATAAGAGAACCCCAGATCTATTGCTACTTGATAGTTCAACAATCGAAATGGATCAATTACAGTTCTGCCTGACATTACTTTTTTTATTTTTGAAACATCGAGATTTTTATAATCTGGCCAAGGTGTTGCAATAACTAATAAGTCGACACCTTGTATGCACTCGTAAACTTCGTCATATCTTGTAACAAATTTTGGAAGTTTCACCTTTGCTTTAGGGTCATGTGCAGACACCAAGTAATTTGATAATTTTAAAATGAAATGAACTGCTGGAGAATTCTTTGTTGAAGAAGTATTTTCTTTATATGACAGACCTAAAATTGCAATTTTACTTCCATATACCTGACTTATTCTCGTTTCTGTAAACGTTCTCCACAGCCAGTTTTTTTGATGCTCAGAATTTTCTAATATTGCTCGAACAGATGCTACATTGGAACCTTCCTTTTCTCCAATTTGAATAAGTGTTTTTAAATCTCTCTCTAAATTCCCTCCTGAAAGACCTAAACCAGGATTCAGATAACTATGAGGGCCAATCCTATTGTCAAGTCGCAATGCAGGAATTATTTCAAACCAATCAGCGCCAACAATCTCACTAATTTCTGAAAGAGTATTGCTCATACTAACAGATGACGCCAAAAAGGCATTAATACTTATTTTAGTCAGCTCAGCACTTTCATAGGTCATTGGTAGAATAGGGCAATTAAAACTATCCAAAAATTTATAATAATTGAGGTTAAGGTTTTTATTTCTATCTGCACAACCAATTATGAACCGTTCTGGGTTTAGAGCTCTATGGATCGCCTGACCGAATATTAAGGTTTCGACTTGGTAATAAATTTCAATATCGGTATGCCGTTTTTTTATTTTTCTCGTAAAACCTGGTGGAACCTGAGATAAAATTACGAGTACTGCATCCTTATTCAAGGACGCCAAAGTTTGATCTAAGTTCTCATGAATTAAGTTTAAGTCACTAACTCCAACATTATCAGTCGGAACATCCAGCGAAATAAAAACGATTTCACATTTTGCAAGCTCATCCGAGTTTGTAGTAAATTGTAAATGCTTTTGTCCAGATTTTAATAATTTATGTAAATTTGGCTCTTCAATATCAATTTTATTTTTTTTTAAATCGCTTACTTTGTGTTTTGAGTTATCTTTGGCAACAACTTTTGCACCTTTATGAGCCACTGCTACTGCGTGGATTAAACCTAAATGCGATAATCCAGAGTATCCAATCTTTACGTCAATGACTGACAATTGTCGTCTCCAACTTTGTCAACTCATCAAACAACCAGACATCCTTTGCCAAATCACACTTCTTTTCCTTGGAGATTAGATCCAAAAAATAACTATATTCCAATTGCCAGGTAGGGTCTTCCATAGATTTTACAGTTTGAGTTTCCAAAGGCTTTCCTGATGGTAGAACTCTCTCTCTGTAAATAAACTTTGATGGTCCCCATTTACAAAGAGATTCAATGTGCGCAGATCCATTTGAGCCTATGATGTCACAAGTAAAATGGTTGCGCCACATGCATAACGTCATTTCAAGCTCAATCCTAGGAGATGACGACTCTGAAGCAATTATTACATGATCAGGTGATGCATTTTCATAACTATTCGATACATATTTAACAAAATTATAATCTATATCTCCAAACCAAAAAAGACACGTATCGAGAAGATGCGAACCTAAGTCAGCGAGCACCCCAGAACCTTTATCCTTCCATAAACTTTCCTTGACTAATCTAGCGGTGCCATTTCCATAAAACATTCTACACGAATATATCTTTCCTAATTTATTTGAACGAATTAATTCTTTCATATTTATGAAACTTGGTTCATATCTATGATTATAAGCCGTCTTTAAAATTAAATTCTTTTTTGACTTTAAAAGATTTGAAAGATTCACGAGTTCTTCTCTAGATTGTGCCCATAAAGGTTTTTCAACCATGGCATGCTTGTCATTTTCTAACAAATAATTTATAACTGATATTTTTTCTTGATTTGGTGTACAAACGATAGCTGCATCGAAGGTATTTATGGGAACATCTTCCACATTTTTAAAATCTGCCATTGGATTTTGTGGGTCAACAATAGAAACTAAATCTTTTTCACAATACTTAGCTCTTTTTTTCCCCTGAACGCCAAGCCCAACAATTAAAATACGCATACTTACCCTATCTAATTTTATAACTCATCATCTTTTCAACCATATCAATCTTATTCAGAACATTTTCCGGTTTTACTGGCGTATTGCCATCTATTTCACATTCACATGCCGCTGCTATGGACCCAAGGATTGAAGCGATTATTAATGAACCAGTTTTATAAAGCGCTAACGAAGCATAGGCCAGAAGTGCATCACCAGCACCGATAGGATCAATAATATTATTTGCCAGAGAATCGACTGAGAAATTAAAGGTCTTAGTCTCGTCAACTTTATGCAAACAAAATACACCCCGCGAACCCAGCTTTAGAATAATATTCTCACCATTTGTTTGCTTTTGAATTGTCTCAGCCAATGTTCGTATTGTCGAATCTTGGTCAGCAACTGAAAAGCGCGCCTCTCTTTCATTTGGAGTTACCAGATCAAAATTCTTAAACTCAGTAATATTGCCCCATCTCGTCGCAACTTGACTATCTGCCGCCGTGAACGTCCCATCTGGGATTGCGTCAATCAAACTATCAATTGACGATTGGTTAAAAATACCATGACGAAAATCGCAAAAAATAACCATATCAGATTTTTTTTCAGATATCTGCGATACAATCGTTTCTAGAGTTTCCGAGGATATTGGTCGATTATCTACCGTATCAATCTTCAATAATCGATAGTCATTAGCAATTATAACATTTTTGTTAGTCGTTGGTCTTGATTTTTCAATGACTGGAAAAACGGATACTTTATTTTTCTTAAGATCTCTTAATGTATGATCTTTTAAAAAATCATTGCCCAAAACCGTAGAGAAAATAACTTTTGCTCCAGTAGCCCTTATATGTTTTGCAACTATACCTGCCCCGCCAACATAATCATCTTTGTCCTCGTAACGCACACTTAGTGTTGGCGTTTTAGTTTGTCCTCCAATTAAAGTAGATCTTGTATATGTATCAATTATCGTATCACCCACGACATGGACCGTAATTTCAGAAAGCGAGTTAAGAGCCATGCGCAAAGCTGAAAAAGTTATTTCATGTGTTTCCATCAAAAGTGATAACTTTGCAACTTGTACGTTTGGCAATGCACTCTCAATAAATCTTGTTGAAGAATAAACCACATCGCCTGGCGTAAAAATCATTTCTCCGCCATAGGACTTTACTATCTTCTCTTCAGCTATTGTTGCCGGTGGTAAACCAGAGGAAGTATACTCAAAACCTTTAGCAAAAAAATCTGGTTCAAGGTCGCTCAATAAGTTTAACGGGGTTTGATGATCACTAACAATTACATAATCAACCATCTCAAATGCAGCCAAATTAAGAGCTCGTAAGTGTTCCGGGATATGCGGTCTATAGGTTCCTTTTACAATATACCTATCTGCGGTGATGCTGACTATCAAAAAATTCGCTAGAGATTTGGCATAGGCTAGATGACGAATATGCCCCGGATGCACAACGTCAAAAACGCCGTGGCACAAAATTATTTTTTCTCGTGAATCAGATGGAGCCAATAATTCCATAAGCTCGCTAAGCGATTTTATTTTATGTTTATATTTTTCAAACAATTCACTACTCATTTTTTTATCTCATAAAACAAAATTTATTTGCTCAAGTACTTAAACCAATTTTGAGTCGCAACGGTGATTTTTTTTTTATCCCATAATGGCGCATTTGCCCAATCCTCAATGTTAGAAACCATTATAGAGACACCATCCTCAAATGCAATTTTAGGATCCCAATTCAAGTCTTTCTTAATTAAGTTTATGTCAGCCCACGTAACTTCCGGTTCACCCGGGCGTTTTGGCAGATATTCTACCGGCCCATTCAAAAGCTCTACAAGACGGTTAATAGTCTGGGGACAACCTCCACCCAAATTGTATATTTTTTTAGATTTTTTTGATTGAGCAGCTAGATAAAAAGCATTTGCCACGTCTGTTACATAAACAAAATCACGTTTTTGAGTTCCATCTCCGACTATAGTAAATTTTTTTTTCTCAAGTTTTTGTTTTAGGAAAACTCCAAAAACAGCCCCGTAGGCGCCAGTGGTCCGGACCCTCGTTCCATAAGCATTGAAAATTCTTATCGATGTAACGGGAAGTCCATACACGTCAGCCCAATGCATTGTAGCCTGTTCTCCTTGATATTTCGACAAAGCGTAGGGGTATTGAGGATTAATAGCGTGAGATTCGCTGGTCGGGGTGTTAGCTTTTCCATAACAAGAGGACGAAGCTGCGTACAAAAATTTTTGTACACCTGCACGCTTCGAACATTCTAGAACTTTTATCGTACCTTGTACATTTACATCAAAATATTTTACTGGATCTTCGATAGACGGTACAATGTCACCGATACCAGCAAAATGGAAGACATAATTCACGTCTTTAAACACGCTCGCATCATTCGAAAGGGATCTAATGTCAATTTCATGAATTTCTAAATTTGAATTGCCGTGGTGATCGATAAGATTGTTCTTATGTCCTCCAGAATAGTTGTCAATGACTCGAACAAAAAAATTTTTTTTTAAAAGAAGATCAACGGTGTGACTGCCAATAAATCCAGCTCCACCTGTTATTAAAGCGATCTTTTTTTGCATTACTTAACCTTTAACATTTTCATAGTTTGAATATTGTAATAACTCGTATTTTTCATGCTGTCCCGAATTTTTCCTGCCTTAAATGCTATACATAACCCACGCACCGCATCTTCTATGCTATATTTTGGAAAAAAATTCAGTTTTTGTTTAATTTTATCAGAATTAATATGGTAGGACCTTAGGTCATCAGTTGGTGTCGTTTTTATTTTTATCTCATCCCTATCAGGAAATTGTTCACTTACAATTTTTTTTACTAAGTCTGCTAAATCCTTGATTTTCATATTTTGGTATCCAACATTAAACACATCTTTGTTAATCTGTTTATCGGCCGCATTGATTAGAGTCAGGCAAGTACTGACGTAATCGCGGATGTCAAGATTCGGCCTCAACTGCTCTCCTCCGAAAACTTTGATCTCATTATTCGTAATAGCATGGTTAGTAAGGATATTGACTGAGAGATCTAATCTTAGTCTTGGTGCATATCCACAAACAGTAGCTGGTCTAAAGGTCGTGACAATAAATTTGTCAGACGCATAAGCATTGAGAATCGGCTCACACATACCTTTATATTTATTGTACAACGTTAACGGAACTAGTGGATGATCCTCAGTAACATTTTTTTCACTACTAACGCCATAGACAGACGAAGATGAAGCGTAAACAAACCTTTTTACGCCTGCTTTTTTTGCTGTAATAACCATAGGCTCAAATGCATCCATATTTATTGATGTAGAAAACGACTCATCTAACTCGAACGAGGCGTCGTTTGAAATACACGCTAAATTTAAAAAAACTTCATGGTTGGCTACAGATTCCGACAAAAGTTTTACGTTACGGATATCACCTTGAATTAATTTAAGGTTCTTATGACCTAACGGGAGATGAGCACTGCCAAAAAATAATGTGTCATAGACCGTTACCTTATAACCCAGTTCAAGCAATTTTGGCACGAGAAGACTGCCACAATAACCAGCACCTCCCGTCACAAAAATCGATTTAAATTTTGAAATCATCGTTTGATCTCCTCGGTCTAGATTTTAAAATCTGAAGAGATTGCATCTCTATAAAACATTTCAACGGTTTCTCTGGAAAATTCATTCAAATCTTTATCAATTAAATTCATTTTGTTTAAAAGATCCTCTCCAACAGTAATGATATCACAACCCACATCGTTAGCCTGAAAAATATTCAAAACTTCTCTTGGGCTAGCCCAGAGCAAATCAATATTTCGATGATTTTTCAAAAAATTAACAAATTGGGCCATCAGAGGTACCGGATCCCTACCAGTATCTGCAATTCTTCCGGCAAATACTGACAAGATGGTTGGAGTATCATGTTTTAAAATTGACGTAACTGCTTTAATCTGTTCAAAGGTCATTATAGCGGTAATGTTTAACTTTATGCCATCTCGCGAGAGCGCATTAATGATTGGTCCTGTAAAAATACGTTTGGTGTTCATAATAGGAATTTTAACAAATATATTTTTGCCCCACGAAGCAATACTTCTCGCCTGCGCCTCCATTATCGGTAATTCATCTGAAAAAACTTCTAATGAAAAAGGATGATTTGGAACCAATTGCATTGCATGCTTTGCAAAACCTCTATAATCTTGAACTCCGGCTTTCCGCATCAGAGATGGGTTAGTTGTAAAACCTTCAATTAAATTATTCGATTTTAATCGATCTATAACCTCAATATTAGCTCCATCTGCGAAAATTTTAATTGAAAAACGTGGAGATTTAATCGTCATTGAATTACTCATTATATTTTAAACTCTCGCATCCAGTATTTTAGTTACGGCAGATTTTAGGTTTGCAACTTTTACACAGGGCTTAATTGAACCTACTGTTTCCGAATATCCATGATCAATAAATATTGTCTTGATACCCACATCAAACCCGGCTCGTATATCTGACCATCTATCCCCCACCATCCAGCTAGTTGACATATCAATACTGAAATCTTTCTGTGCTTCGGTAAACATTTGAATGCCAGGTTTCCGACACGAACAATCGTCAGTTTGTTTGTGACTACACATATAAATTTTATCAATAAAATTTGTTTCTAATAATTTATTGTGCATCAATTCAACCTCTGTGAACTTAGTCAATCCATTTCCAATATCCGGCTGATTGGTCACAACAATTACCAAAAATTTATTTTTTTTTAGTACCCTCAAAGAGGGTAATGCATCTTTATATAATTTAAAGTCCTTATAACGCCTCGGAGCAAAAGGTTTTCCATTAACAACAAGTGAACGATTTAAGACTCCATCTCGATCAATAAATACAGTTGGTGATTTTGACCATGAATTTACCATTTTGTATTGTTCACTTTTAACTTTGGGTGACTAACCAAGCAATGAAGGCATATTGATTGAAACGACTCTGCATGCGGAGTGATCTGTTGTGAATTAACCGTTGGGACAATTAAAGTATAGTTTGCAACCTCCTTCACATGACCCCCATCTCGTCCAGTTATACCCATGATTATTGATTTCTGGGAAAGGCCATAATTTAGAGCAGTAATTAAATTTGTACTAACATTTTGCTGAAGGTTGCCTCCACCCACGGATAGCACAAATAAGATATCTCTGTCTGATAGATTGCTAGTTTTGAGCCACTCGTAAAAAACAGTTTCCCAACCTTCATCATTAGTACGTGCTGTTATCTCTGCAACATTATCCGACGGACAATAACTCTCTATTCCACATAGTTTTCGAAAGTCGTTTACTGCATGACTAGCATTGGCTGCACTGCCCCCAACCCCTAAAAAAAACAATCTACCTCGAGTCTCTCGTAGACCAGCAATAACACAGGCCATTTCTTCTAAGGTCTTAAAATTTAGTTTGGTTGCTATCTCTATTGTTTCTTTCAAAAAATTAGAACTATGACTCAATTAAACCTCTAAAAATCTAAAACGGATTATAACAAAAGTAGTTTAAGTGTAGTGCAATAGTCACGCCAGATCTATTGAATTTTCAGAGAAAAAATAAAATTCATTGTTTCAGGAATTGGCAAAAAATTTGCATCCTGAAGCACAAAGGCGTTTGAATATTTATTTTTGCCGAGCAAGTATTTTCCGAATGTCAGGATATATCAATGAACTACAGCTATTTACACCAGGATAAAACACCATTGAACATACGTCGGTCTTGGGAAAATGCGGATAATTTTGAGACAACATTTAAACAGTTTTTTTCTAAAAACGATATGCAGGGTTTAATAAGTTTTCTCGAGAGTTTTTGCAATACCTACCCACTTAAACGAGATCTAATAAGGCAGGCGCATAATCAAGTAGCTGAGATTGGACTTACATCCTTAGCAGATGAATGTGCAAGGATTTATGTTGAAACATGCTCAACCCTTTTAAAGGTTGGCAAAAAAGAATTAGGGCTTCCAACAATTTTTGAATTCTATCACCGAAACGGCATTAAGAGCGAATTAGTCAATCAAGCTGCACTCACAAAAATGTTACTACAAATAAAAGCCTTACCTATCAAGCCTGTTTTTCCCCTTAGTATGAAACTCCAAACCGATTTTATTTTAGCTTTTCAGCCTTATTTGGCGGATTGTTTCGAAATAGTGTCAGAGTCTTCTTCGCAAGTGGAGTTGTTTTCTAGTTTAAGTAAGTTCGCGCCCTATGCACCAATTTTCTACAAATTTTCTGACACACAATATGGGCACAATTCAAACTTTGTTATCAATTGTCATAAAAATTTGATGGAAAAAAAAGTAAATCCATATCCATTTCAATTAAAGGACGTAACAATTGACAAAGCACTTAAGTTTTTAAAACCGTACGGTATTCTGCCAAATGATGACTTCGTTGTTTTGTATGTCGGTGAGGAGGAGTATTTAAATACTTTTACTCAAATTGCAGATAACGCATACGCCAAACAATTTGTTTCGACCGTAGATTTCTTTCTTCAGCAAGGTTTTAAAGTAGTAAGACTAGGCCATTTTAGAATGAAACAAATGATGGATCGCCCAGGATTTATCGATCTCACCAAAATTCAAAAACCCGAAGAAGTAGAAATTTTCTTATGTGGTCGAGCAAAGTTTTATTTTGGTACTAGGTCCGGCCCAATAGATCTTGCATACAATTTTGGAACGCCTTGTTTTGAAATTGCTCGAATTGATTATTTTGGATTGAAAACGAACCACTTCGCGCAATACATAATTTTTGAAGATGCCCAAACAAAATATAAATATAAGTTTTCTGACCTAGTCGAATTAGGATTGCAGTCTCACACCAATATCGAACCATTTTTAACCAAACAACTAGCCCCATGTTTACCGACCTCACAAGACAATCTTAATTTCGCTAAAGAATCTTTGGATTACCTTTTTAAAGGCAAAATTTTTCATCTAAATGCTACGTATAAATCTGAACGCGAGCAACATAAAGTTTGGGGTGGCTTAAGTGCTCAGGTGCTGCCACTTTTAAAATGAAATATGGTTAACTGGATTTGCAACAATGAATAAAATTTTGAAACCAAACATTGAATTGCCAGAAGTAAGTGGTGCAGATTATTATAACGACGCGCTTCACCTTCAAAGAATTATTTCGCAAGTCAATCGATCAACTGATCTAACAGAAATAATAATCTTCTTAGAACGGTTTTTTTTAATTTATCCAATGCACCGAGAATTACTTATATCGATTTACTTCGATAGCATGGCTATCAAAGGAAACTCGAGACTAGGTCATGAGGCTATAAGAATTTTTGTCGAAACTACGGAAAGAGTGGCATCAATCGGATTAGACCGTTT
>MDSV01051005.1_pt1 | contig 13592 bp, 6 predicted proteins | sample 810851 | NCBI WGS metagenome assembly MDSV01 (sample SAMN05326640, study PRJNA326480) | marine metagenome | isolation source: seawater | place: Atlantic Ocean: North East | collected 2012 | reverse complement strand
CATAATAAATGTATCATTATAAAAATTAAATAAAATTATATTTAATTTTTATCTAATTCAGATATATTATTTGAAGCATTTTCAATTGCTTGATTCGTTATTTCTGAAGCTACCAATTCTATATTACCTTTACTATCACTTAAAGGTACATATACACCTCCAGTGCCTTTTTCTATATCACTGCCACTACCACTATCATCCATACTACTAATACAATTACCCATTTTATCGCTATCTTCATCATCTTCATCATCATTGTTATCTATATTATTTTTATCATCACTGGTTGGTGCAGATGTTACACTTCCAGAATTATTTAAAACGTCTTGTAATCTAAAAGACATCTGTGATTTAATATTTTCTAGATTTTGCATAGTTTTTTCGTGCTCTTTAACACGTTCTATTTCATCTTTTTTATCTTTTTCCAGTTGAATAATTTCGTTTTTAGCTGCTTGATAATCTGGATCATGATATATTGTTATATCTGTTAGCTTACTTATAGTAGGTTTGCTGAATGTTTTTTTCTTAAATTTATGATTAAATTTTTTTAAAATAGGAGTAGGAATTACAGGACTTTGTTCCAACATTCTATTATATTCTTGTCTAGATGACTCTAAAAATGTAGGACCATCATGTGCTCTATTTTTAATAGGTAAATTAAGTTCTACGCTAACATTGCGTGAAAATTTTGAAAACATTATACTGGAACTTCGGTGTGCTTCTTGTAATTCATTTACCTTGAAAAATTGTGCTAATGTTGTTATTAAGCCTGATAATAAATTTAAAGAACCTATTATCATTACAGCAAATTCACGATTTTTTTCTGGAATACTTTGTTGTGCAAAGTTGGCAGTACCGGTTAGGGTACTTAAGATAATTACAGGAATAGCATAGTACATATTTTTAACTTTATATTCTCTATAAGCTCTATCATGCATCCAACTATAACCGGCTGCAATTTCAGCCCATCCTTTTAAAATTATTTCATGTTGTCCTTCCCATGGTAGTTCCATACATTACTTGGACATAATATTTAGCTATTCATATAATTATGTAGTAAGTTTTCCTTACTTGTATTATTAACATCTCCAAGTAAATAAGCATTTTCATATGTTTCTCTTAAAATATCTTCTGGAGCATTAGTACCAACCTTAATTAATCCCTTATCTCTTAAATATTCTTTAATTTTTGATATTTCATGTTTTTTTAACTGTTTGATTTCATTATCTATTTTCTTTCGCGTAGCTCTATCTTTAATTAAAACAGATATGCTTCTATTTTTTTTACCAAATCGGGCATATTGTTTAAGCATTTTTTTATTAGGACCTTTAATATTATATTTAATTTTATCAGTTGCTACTATAGGATGTGGTCTTTTTAGTGTTTGATTTTTCCATTCCCTATATGTAGGTTTAGAGCTATTTTTAAGATTACTATAAGGCGGTTCTACACTTTTAGGAATGATAACATTATCTTCATTTACATTTGTATTAGATTCTTCATCATTATTTTTATTATTTTCATTATTTTGAATACTTTCATTATTTTGCGAAATTTCCTTAAAAAGATTTATAGAAGATTGAAAGCTATCTTTATTAGCCATAGCAGCACTTTTCCTTTCTTTTATGCGTTTTAATAAATCTCGTTTAATAGTGGTAGGTCTTATTTGCAATTGTTTATGTTTTTTAACTTTATCTTTTGTTTTTAATGTTTTATTATTTGAAACCTTAAACAAATCAGGATTGATTTTAATCTCTTTTTTATTTGTTTCCATATTTAAATATATGAAAACAAAATAATTATATGCTGTTAACACACATATTGTATAAAAGCCTATTTTGAAAATAAATAACGAATGGTTGTAAAATAGATAATACTATAATAAGTAAACTCTTATTTTTCTTGTATCTAAATATAGAGAAAACCAATGTCAATAACATTACTAAAGCTCCAATCATTGATAATAATAAAAAATAATCGCAATTAGTTTTGGACATAGGACCAAATGTTTGTGATAAATTCATATAATATTAATAGAGATAAAATATTAATTATATCTACATTTATCTAATCTACACATTTTCTTTTCACCATTTATTATAATATTAAATTGATTTAAAGATATAAAATATAATGAATAGAAATTATCATGCAGAAGGAGGAATCTGAATCTCTAAATTATAATGAGGAAACACCATGGCATATTATAAATTCATATTTTAGAGAAGGATATTTAGATCGTTTAGTAAGACATCAAATTGAATCATACAATCATTTTGTTAATACACAAATTCTAAATACTATAGAAATGTTTAATCCAGTTGTTATTAGGTCTGAACAATGTTATGATAAAGATTGTAATAATTATTCACTTGAAATACATATATCATTTGAAAATTTTAGTATTTTACGACCTCAAATACACGAAAATAATGGCGCTACTAAATTAATGTTTCCTAATGAAAGTAGATTGCGAAATTTTACATATTCCTCCACAACACTTATTGATATTAAAATTAAATATATAATTAGAACAGGTGATAATCTAGAAAATGAAAGTTATATACATAATACTATACCTAAAATACATATCGGAAAATTGCCAATTATGTTAAAATCATCTATGTGTTTACTTCATAATTATAAACACATTAATAGCTCTATTACTGGCGAATGTAAATATGATCCTGGAGGCTATTTTGTTATTAATGGTTCTGAAAAAACCGTACTCGGCCAGGAAAGGGCCTCAGAAAATAATATTCAAATATTCAATATCTCTAAAAATAACACCAAATATGAATTTGTTGCAGAAATTAAATCTGTTCCTAATCTAAAATGTATATCACCTAAACAACTAACTATGTATATATCTGATAAAAATAATGACTTTTGTATTTATTTATCTATTCCTAGAGTTAAAAAACCTATACCCCTGTTCATTGTTTTCAGAGCACTTAAAGTACTATCTGATAAAAAAATCTGTGAAAAAATTATATTAGATATTGATGAATCACATAATAAAAAAATACTATCTATGTTATCTGGATCTATTACCGAAGCTAATGAATATTTGTCTTATGAATCTGCTATTAGATATATTACAACACATGTTATGTTTACACCTATGAATATGGATAAAGAAAAGGGTATAATTAAAAAACATGAATTTACAATTGATGTTGTTAATAATGACCTATTCCCACATTGTCGTACCATTTCTGAAAAAGTATATTTCCTTGGATATATGACTAATAAGCTTGTTAAAGCTAGTCTTGGTCTTATTAAAACCGATGATAGAGATAACTATATTAATAAACGTATTGATTTAACAGGTACTTTACTTAATAATCTTTACAGAAATTATTTTAATAAACTTGTTAAAGATATGATTAAACAAACCATAAGAGAAATAAATGTAGGATCCTGGAAATCTAGTGATGATTATATAAATATTATTAATCGCACAAATATTTATAAAATTATTAAATCAACTACCATTGAAAATGGTATTAAAAGATCACTATCAACAGGGGATTTTGCTATTAAACAAAATAGTTCTAATAAAGTTGGCGTTGCTCAAGTTCTTAATAGACTTACCTATATATCTAGCTTAAGTCATCTTAGACGTATAAATACACCTATCGATAAAAGCGGTAAACTTATTCCTCCCCGTAAACTGCATAACAGCACTTGGGGGTTCCTTTGTCCTGCTGAAACACCTGAAGGACAATCAGTTGGTGTTGTTAAAAATTTATCATTTATGACACATGTTACTATACCAAATGATACCAGTGTTTTATATGAAATTATTGAACCTCTTATAACTCCATTAAATATTACTGATTCTAATAATTATTATAATAAAGTAAAAGTTATATTAAATGGTAATTGGATTGGCATTTCTAATGACCCCGAAAACCTATTTATTGATCTTAAAAATAAAAAAATAACTGGAGTCATCAACATTTATACCTCTATCATATTTAATTATAAGGATAAAGAAATTAAAATATGCAATGATGCTGGTCGCCTTGTTAGACCCTTATTCATTGTTAAAAATAATAAACTACTTTTAACCGATACTATAATTGATGATATTATTAAAAAGAAACTTAAATGGGATGATCTTCTTTACAACTCCAATCCTGTTATTGAATATATTGATGCTCAAGAACAAAATAATTCTATGATTTGTATTAACTATTCTAACCTTAATTCTTCCAGTAATTATAAATATACACATTGTGAAATTCACCCTAGTACTATATTTGGTATTTTAGCATCTTGTATACCTTTCCCTGAACATAATCAATCTCCTAGAAATACATACCAATGTGCTATGGGAAAACAAGCTATGGGAGTTTATGTTACTAATTATGATAACCGTATGGATAAAACCAGTTATGTATTAAATTATCCTCATAGACCACTTGTTGACACTAGAATTATGAACCTAATTAAACTTAATGAAATTCCTTCTGGAATTCCTGTTATTGTTGCAATTATGACTCATACCGGCTATAATCAGGAAGATAGTATCATGTTTAATCAAGGGTCTATTAATAGAGGATTATTTCAAGCAACCATTTATCATACTGAAAAAGATGAAGATAAAAAATTACATGGTGATGATGAAATTAGATGCAAACCTGATAAAAGCAAAACTAAAGGCCTTAAATTCGGTAATTATAATAAACTTAATAATTCAGGTATTGTACCCGAAAATACCTTACTTGAAAACCGCGACGTAATTATCGGCAAAATTGTTCCAATCAAAGAAAATCGTAATGATCACACTAAGGTTATCAAATATGAAGACGAAAGTAAAATATTTAGAACTAACGAGGAATGTTTTGTTGATAAAAATCTTCTTGATAGAAATGGCGATGGTTACAACTTTTGTAAAGTTAGAATCCGAAATGTAAGGCAACCTAATATTGGTGATAAATTCTCTAGCCGACATGGTCAAAAAGGTACTATCGGTAATATTATTCCCGAACAAGATATGCCTTTTACTGCATCCGGAATTAAACCTGATATTATTATTAACCCTCATGCTATACCTTCCAGAATGACCATTGCACAACTTAAAGAAACACTATTAGGCAAAGTATTACTTGAATTGGGATTATTTGGTGATGGTACCAGCTTTGGTACACTTGATGTTAAAACTATATCTAAAGAACTTTTAAAACTCGGATTTGAAAAAAATGGTGAAGAAATATTATATAATGGCTTAACCGGTAAACAAATATCTACCTCCATATTTATGGGTCCCGCCTTCTATCAACGACTTAAACATATGGTTCTTGATAAAACTCACAGTCGTTCTATTGGACCTATGGTTGCTCTCACAAGACAACCTGCTGAGGGTCGTTCTAGGGACGGCGGGTTGCGGTTTGGAGAAATGGAACGTGACTGTATGATTTCACATGGTGCTTCTAAATTTACAAAAGGCAGAATATATGATGCGTCTGATAAGTTTGTTGTACATGTTTGTAATAAATGTGGTATGATATCTGCCGTTAACGATGAAAAACATATTCATATTTGTAATATGTGTCAAAATAGAACCGACTTTAAACTTGTTAAAATTCCATATTCTTGCAAATTGCTATTTCAAGAATTAATTACTATGAATATCGCTCCACGATTAATTACCGATTAATTACCCACTAATTATTGTATATATTATCATTTTTTAATATATATCTACTTTAATATGGCCCCTATTACTACTATAACTGATATATCATCTATAACCTTTAACGGGTATGATTATACCAACCCTATAGATTTGAACAATAATAATGTACTTAATGTTAATAAATGCATATTTCAAGAAAATACTAAAAATATTAAATTAGAATTTGGTAGACCTGTTAAATTAAGCAATGTTAAATTATACAAAGCTGGTTATACTACAGAAATTCCATTTAAATTATGGCATAATATTCAAGGAAATTTTGATATTTATCAAGAATTTAATCCAGATGATCAATCATATACTACTGCCGATATATCTAATCTAGCTGTTAATAATATTATTATTAAACTTGATAAATCTGTTCCTACTCCAAATATATTTCAATATCAACCCACTATAACCGATAATTTTTTTTACATTTATAGTAAGAACATTACCCATCTTAAATGGGCTCGCGCTAGCTCTACAAACTATATTAGATATACACCTAATATAGATATATGTTCTAATGGTTTAAGTATTAAAGATTTTGGCGATAAACTTAAAGAACGGCTTCAAATATTCCAAAAAGAAATAATTGACTCCTTTGATATCGTATCCGGAGAATCTCATAAGTACAAATTAGTCCTGAAAAATAATAGTAACTATGATATTGTTATTTATACTAATAGTAATCTATTTACTTATTTTGGTATAGTTTTCAACGATGTCTCCGGTAATTATTTTGATATTAGTTCTAACGCTACTAAAACTATAGAGTTCAATTATAAACCTTATCTTCCATTTATACTTGATGTTACATATAATAATGATCTATCCTCCAACACCTACGGAGATTATAATAAAAGAGGTAATTCTATTTTTGATATAAATGATATATTACCTGCTACTGACGCATCTGGTGATGATATTACACATAATAATACTACCATTAGATTACCTATCACTTCTAATCATCTTATTAAATACAATAATACTACATTAATTAAAGAAGATACCACTTCTGATTTATCCTACTCTAAAATATATACATATTTTTATGATCTATCATCTAACCATAATGTAATTGATTTTTTAACAGTTAATAATGATTTATCATTCTCTGATTTATCATCCAATTTGTTTGATATATCTAATAACTTAAATGCTAATACCATTGATACTAGTAATATTTATGTAATTGATGTATCAGCTAATTATGGGATATTTAAATCTGATATATCAATTAACACATTGTCTACAAATAATATGATTAATGATAAAACTAATCTTGAAACAGGCCATATATCTTTGAATAATATACCTAACTTTAATTTATCCACTAACAAATATAATTCTATTAAATTTGAATTTGATAACTCTACACCATTAATTTTTTATAATTTTAAATTTTTTGACTCTAATAATAACAATCCCTCCTTTTATGTTTATGATAGTTCTGTCAGTAAAATATATGATAATTCAATGACCTCATTTACTTATACATTTAATACAACTGATATATCTTCTATAATATTTGATTTTGTTAATCCTGTTGAATATGGTTTAAGCTTCTCATTTGATAAAAATGATATAACATTTGAGATTAATAATACTAATAATAAAATACATTACAAAGCTAACAATAGTGATTCAAGTTATAATAATAGAGTAATTGAGGCTGTAATTACTCCAACCATATACGATCTATCAAATATTAACACACTATTAAGTGAAATTATATCATCCGCTAATTATAATATTAAAACCTCTGATAATGGTTTATTTAAAATCAATAATGGGATAAATGAATTCACTACTGATATTTCGTACTCTTTTAAAGATCTATCATTAAATAATATACTTGAATCTGATATATCTATAAATATTATTAGTAGTATATTTGATTTATGTATGAATATTCCTCTTATTATTTATGATCAATACAATCCATTTCAATATAATAAACCTAAATTATTGCTTTTATTTGATAAAAATAAAACTAAAACTACTTCTGAGAGTGATGTGTTTCAAACTGATTTATCATATTCTATTTATTATGATCTCAGTAATTCATTCTTTAGTTCTTTTTTTGAATCTGATATCTCTTATATTACACCTTCTGATATATCCGACGGCGCTGTATATTTTAACTCTTACGTTTTATCACAAATTATTAATGTTAAAGATTCATCTTGGAATTCAGCTGATGATATTAGTTTTATAGATATTAGTTTTGATAGATTTGCCGCTTTGTTAACACTTAAAGATAACACTTGTGAAGCCACAAAGTTTTCTATACATTATAAGAATGATTTATCTGATAATTGGATAGATTTAAGTTACCAAAATTATTATAAACATAGGTATTTCTTATATGAAACTGCCGAAGAAATATCTTACAATAATTATAACCAACCTACATATTTCTCCATTCCGTTCTCCGAATCTATTATTAATATAGATAACTCTAGTAACCCTATTTTAGAATATTCATTGTCTAACATCGGTCCCACTAATTATAAATTTAATATTGATAACAGCAAAAATATAATTGATATATGTAATCAATTAGTTATTGAAAAAGATCTATCCTGTGTTGATATATGCTATAATACACTAAATTATAAAACTATTAATCATAATATTAATAATATTGATGTCTCTAACAGTGCCATTCTTGGTAAAATTAAAGTAATAAATAGTGATAATAATATTTCTTTTGAAACTGTTGATATTAGTACAACCAGATTAGCATATTATCATTCTGGTACATCTTATGATATTTCTTATGCAAAACCCAGAATGGAAATTGTATCTGATATATCTGATATTTCTGGTTGGAGAATTAAGTTGATTAATGAACCCACCGCACATTGCGAGGAAATATCCTTTGAAATTGATAAAAGTAATAAAACTGTATTTACTGTTCATTCTGGTGTATTATTATCTTATGGTTATGATCTTATAACATCCGATAAAAATATTAAATATAATATCACCGATATATCATGTGCTAATTATATTATTCAAAATATGTTACCTTGCTCTTATCATAAATCTCCTACTATTACTGATTTATCTAATTCTGTATATGACACTGGTTATATAGCTCAGGATTTATTAAAAATGGATGAACTTAACCATACTGTTAATAAAAATCCTGATGATCTATATTCTGTGAATTATGATTCTATTATACCATTTTTGTGTAAAACCGTACAAGAATTACACTCTGAGGTTTCATATCTTGAAAATTTAATTGCCACAATTGAAAACAAAAAACATGATTAAATATATTAATAATTAATATACATTATTAATATATGCCTTCTCCTGAATACACCAATTTATATACATTTAACAGCAATCTTGGAGTTGAAGATTTATCTAATGACTTTTATCTGCTTAAAAATTACATATCTGATCATACTAATCCTCTTTATCCCACTCCTGATAAAATCTCTTCATTTACTAATACATCATTTATTCAATTTGATAATTTATATACTAACTTAGATAAACTTGACCTGTCTTATAGAAATATTTACAATACAAATGTACTCTCTTTTAGTAAAAATACATACAAATATATTCAAATACTTTTCAATACTACTTTATCTTTCAATAATTTTCAATTGTTAGACTCCGATTATAATCCTATATCATTTAAATATAATTCATCCGACATTAGTTATACAAGTATAAATATATTTAATTCATCTTCATTACTAATTGAACCTGATCCTATTATTCAAGACTTTCCAAAATATATTAGATTTGATCCTATTGTTACTGATAAATTAATTTATTCTGATCCAACAATACCTTTAATCAAATATTATACCTATAATAATAGTACCAAGATTAATAGTACAATAAAGGAAATGCCTAGTAGTGATATGAGAAATGTACTTGCTGCTGGCGCCATAGCTAATTTACCTACAACAGCTCAACCGTTTGTTGAAAAAAGTAAAGTGTTCTTTAGAGGAGATATATCCGATAATTTCTATACACTTTCACAATTTAATGATCACTTATTTTATAATATATTCGGTTATACCACTTTAACTGCTGAAACTGCTTTTAAACAAAATGCTATTGAACCTACATCAACACAACATATATACAATATTACATTTACATTTAACGACACTGATACCACTGAAGAAGACATTTTATATATTGACTTATCATCATCTATTTTCTCTATTTTAGGTATCACTTTATCTGATATTTCAGGATTAGATATATTATCTAATTCAACAGGTAATTATTTAGAATTACAAGACAACATTGATGTATCCTTTAATTTTAGATATTTTCCCTATCAACCTTTAACTATCGGATATAATAACTATGATCCTAATGGAACATATATTAATCTTGATCATTCTCCTATTTACATTAATGATAAAAGTTCTACTAACGTAACCACTACCCATCCTATTAACTATACAATTCCTATGTTATCTTTTGATCAAGATAATATTATTAATACTACATATCGTGGCTCTCAACTTAATGTTTATGATTTAAGTTCTATTTTTGTATATTCTAACTATTATAATTCAAACTTTATTGATACTAACCATATTTCATCCATTAACGCTGATATTAACCTAACTAACTCTAATATATTTGATACCAGTTATTGTTACACTGAATATTTATATATTGATAATTCATTTAATCTTAATTCACTCGCTAATATTACCATTCAATCTAATTGCTTTTATATTGACTCTTCCTTTAATATTAATTATTATACTCCATTTAATCTAAATAAATCTATTTATCTACCTTATTGTGATAATGATAATGATAAAAATTATATTAAACTATTTAATCATAATTTTATAAAATATAATTCTAATAATTCTAAAAAACTAATTATTACTAAAAATATATTTATAAATACCCTTTTTTGTAATGATATATCTACTAATAATTTATATTATGTATCCTCCGATATATCCTTAAACAATATTGATGTATCACAAAATACCATTATCAATAATAATTTATCTGTTAACATAAAAGATATAAGTGGAATTACTAATGCACTTGAAATTAATTCTAGTGGTGTTGTTAAAACAGCATATTATGTAAATCAAAGAACTACTAATACTGAATGGGATGGTTATCGTATGGAAATTGGACCTTATCCTGTTAATCATGATTCTGCCGGTTGGTATATCAAAATGTTAGGCGAAAGTAATAAATACTGTAAAAAAAACGCATCCATCGGTCTAATTCCTAATCAATGGAAACCATTATCAAAATTCAAAGATATTCACGGGAACTCACCATATCCCTCTCCTTCTCCTCCTCAATCTATATTCTTTATTGACTCTGACTATATAACTTATAGTGGCAATCTTACCAGAAGTAGTGATATAAGACTTAAAAAAAATATTAACCCTATTAATCATGCTATTAATATTATTGATAAAATTAAGCCTGTTACATATTATAGAAGTAACCATATTAATTATAATGATGCTACACAGTTCCGGTTTGAATCCGGATTTATCGCTCAAGATATACAAGATATTGATCAACTTCAACATTTGGTTTATAAAAACTCTGAATCATCACAGCTTTTTCTTAATTATACAAGTATGCAACCTTTCTTCACTAAGGCGTTACAAGAACTTCAAAATGAAATTAATTCTATTAAATCTCGTATACATAATTTAGATAATTAGTGATAATTATTATATTCATCATTAATAAATGAGTTATCAACAAATATATACATTAAAATCCGGATTACAAATAACCAATCTACTTGGTGATTTTGATGCGTTTAGATATTATATGGGTACTGAGGGTGATGCCATCGGTTACCCTACATCATTACAATTTCTTTATGATATATCTTATTTATCTTTCAATAAAAATACTAATCTTGATTCTCTTAATGCCATAAATATGAACTCTAAAACATTAATTAATATTAACCAGTTTAAATTCTCTAACATTAATTGTAAATTCTTTAAAATATCCCCTAACAGGGACATATCTTTCAATAATCTCAGAATTATTAACAAATATGGCACTGATATATCATACATTTTATGGGAATTTGATAATACAATTAATAGTTACACACAAATACATGACACCGCGGTTACATCCTCTTCTACATATGTTGACTGTAATTGTGATAATATCATATTACAGCTTGAACCACCTCAAACTATACCATATAACATAGTTGTTTCTAGAATAGTTACCAATGATATATTTACTGTTAACTCTCAAATGAACATTAAATGGAGAATATACAAATCTAATGTATGGAATTACACTCCTGATATCCCTTACGGTGTTTATGATATATCTGGATTCAATATACAATTGCAAAATATTGAACTAACCAATACTGTTAAAATATTTGATACAAGTGCTATTGATATTACTACCAACACCACTTATCCATATTTTACATTTAATTTTTATAATAATTATTTTACTATTATTGAAATATCTAACGATTCATCATTATTCAATTATTTTACTATGATAAATAACTCTAACATTATACTACCTAAAGATGTCTCTCATAATTGTTTTGTTAAATATGAACCTTATAAAGACTCTAATATGAATTTTACTTATACTAACAGTGATGATGTTACCGCTATAAATTATAATTCTTATGTTGATATATCTAATCTTGATTTTAATGTACCTAATTATGACCTTAATAATAATGATATTTCTAATTCTTTACCTGATTTAAATACACGATTATTTATTATTGAAAATACTTTTTTAGATATTAGTGATAATTTTATCTTTAAAGAAACCAACCGCGGTACATTTGCTGATTTTTATGAATCTAACTATACACTAGTTAATAATATTACAAGTGATATATCTTATACTAATACAACTAACTCTTACATTTCTTCCACAGCTAATGTTACTACTGTTAATTCTTATATTACTGATTCAAGTTTTATTTATACTGATGATTTTTATATTACTAATCATGCTACAATAAATTCAATTGATGCTAGTAATTCTAACATTTATAACACCATATCTACTGATATATCTGGTTTATTCACCACTAACACATTAGATATTTCTAGTAATACAAGTAATTATATTGATATTAATAAATATAAGTACAAATATGTAAGATTTGATTTTTCTCACGATGCATCTATTAATAATCTTAAATTTTATGATTATAATGATAATGATATATCATTTACTGTTTATGGATTATCTAATGGTACATATTCTAATAAACTTTCTGATATTGATACATCTTTTAATTATAATATAATTCACAACGATATATCATCCATTGCTTTTGTTTTTGATACCCCTCAACCACCTGGTCTTTACTATAATTATGATTTGATTGATATATCTTATATTTTTAATATCACAGAAGATAATAATAAAATATATTATCAACCTGAATCTGAATATGATGCATCAAATAATTATAGATTTATTAAAGCTGAACTACCAATCGGTACATGGTCTTTGGCAGATATTAATAAATTCCTTAAAGAAGGATTGTATGATAGTACTGAGACTAAATTTGATAACTCTGGTAATTATAATAATCCTAATTATAAAATATCATATTCTTTTGTTGAGTATACTAGTAACATAAGTATTTCAGATTCGTCATTTAATATATTAAGTAAATCATTATTTTCATCTCATAAATTACCTCCATTAATTTCATTTGATCAATTTAATGATACTAGTGATGAATTTAAAATACTTATGTTATTAGAATCTTCCACAAATGAGTCTAATAGAACATTATATAATTTTGAATTTAACGATAAATTTCAAAATACATTTATAAATAGTTTTTTTAATAATGTTAAATTAACTAATATTAAAAATGAAACTATAAATGATTTAT
>MDSV01167104.1_pt1 | contig 13593 bp, 7 predicted proteins | sample 810851 | NCBI WGS metagenome assembly MDSV01 (sample SAMN05326640, study PRJNA326480) | marine metagenome | isolation source: seawater | place: Atlantic Ocean: North East | collected 2012 | reverse complement strand
TAGTAAATGGTGATCTTGATTTTGTTTCATCCACTAAGCGAGTTCCTGAGCTTATATTTCCTGGTGCATTCAATCCCCTTCATAGTGGCCATATTGCAATGAAAAACCTCGCTGAAAAGAAAACAGGCATGGAGGTTTCATTTGAAATATGTATTCAAAATGCTGACAAACCCCCTCTTAGCTATCATGAAATTAAAAGAACAATTGATCAGTTTTCAAATGGAGAAAACTGGGTGATGACAAAGGCCGGAATGTTCTTTGATAAATCAAGCATGTTTCCAAATAGTGTTTTTATTATAGGTGCGGATACTCTAGTAAGAATTTTAGATGAAAAGTTTTATAAAAATAGGAAGGACATGTTGGAAAAGTTAGATTTATTTAATTCACATAATATAAATTTTTTAGTATTCGGTAGAAAAGTAGATTCAAGATTTATTTCTCTTAAAAATGTTTCATTGCCTGAACATATAGAAAAAAGATTCACTGGATTTGATGAAGAAATATTTAGAGATGACATATCATCAACTAAACTTAGATTAGAATTACAGTAACAAGCATCATTAACTGGGGGGTTTATGAAAGGGTTTTTACCAGAGGAAATGCCATCAAAAAATTATTCTATAAATAATACTTCTTTAAATCTCCTAACAGATTTAGCAAATGATTTACCTAAGCTTTTATTAACCAGTCAATTACAAAATAAAATCGATCAACTCAAACATTATGAATTGGATATCAATGATTTATTAATCAATAAAAAACCATCCGATTTAAATCTTGCAATGCGACATTTAAGCTTCATAGCACATGGTTACATTTGGGGTGATCAAGAGCCTCATGATTTGCTTCCAAAGGTAATTTCAAAACCATGGGTTCAAATAGCAAGTGAACTTGGAAGACCCCCTGTCCTTAGTTACGCATCTTATTGTTTGGATAATTGGTACAAAATTGATAGTGATAAAGATATTAACCTTGAAAATATCGCATTGATAAATAACTTTCTTGGAGGTGTTGATGAGGATTGGTTTGTTACCATCCACGTGGTAATAGAAAATCAAGCCTCAGAGGCAATAGAGGCATCTATGGAAATAATGAAATTTAATCAAGAAACATCTGAACCTGAAATTAAAGAACAATTAAAAAGAATTTGTAAATCAATGAATGGTGTGAATAAAATTTTTTCTAGAATGCCAGAAAAATGTGATCCATATGTTTACTACCATCGAGTAAGACCATTTATATTTGGATCAAAAGATAATCCCGATTTAAAATCGGGATTAAAATATGAAGGTGAGTTTCAAGGTAAACCTCAATTTTTTAGAGGAGAGACAGGCGCACAAAGCAGCATAATTCCTTCTCTAGATGCGGTCCTAGGAATCAAGCATTCAAACGATAGTTTAAGACATTATCTAAATGAGATGCGTGATTATATGCCTCCAAAGCATAATCAATTTATTAAAAAGCTTGAATCAAAATCAATTACGAGAGACCTGATTAAAGATTCAACTGCATTAGAAAAATTATATGATGATTGCCTTGAACAAATAAGAAAATTTAGAAGTAGGCATCTAGAGTATGCCGATACTTACATTCATCAACAATCCCAACTAAAAAACCCTTTTGGAAGAGGTGGATCAACTATTACGGGAACAGGCGGAACTCCTTTCATGAAATACTTAAAAAAACATCGTGACGAGAGTCAGAGGAATAAATTTAAAAAATAAATTACTTGGAGTGAGGTGGAAGCTTAGCCTCTACAAACCACTCATGCACCCTTTTAACAGGATTGAACTTCTTAATTCTCAATTTCTGGTTTTCGATAACAAGTTTTTTTGTTTTAATAGCGAGATAGTGATATGTGTGGCTGTCCCTGCTTTCACTTTCCGGAATCAGGTAAACTTTGGTTTGTTTCTTTTTTGAGTCTGCCATGGTGGCAAATTATACCTAAAAGTTAATACTTAACTATATTTATTTTCATTAAATTTTCTATTTATATTTGTATTTATCATCTAAAATGCATCCCTAAAATAGAACACACCATAAGTTGATTAAAATTTTTAAAATCATTGTAATTCCTTTTATTGCAATCAATGCTTTGGCATCAACCCCAGTAATAGATGGAATTTTGAACGATTCAGAATGGGCTAATGCAACATCATATGAACTAGAATTTGAAGTGAGCCCTGGCAGAAATGCACCTGCGCTTCTAAAGACTATTGCATCAATCAAACATGATGAAGATTACCTATATGTTGCCTTTAAAGCATATGCTGATAAAGAAAAAATTAGAGCAACCACTAGAGCAAGAGATACGGCATGGGATGAGGATTATGTTGGTGTGGTAATCGATACTTACGGAGACGACAGATATGCCATCGCCATTGGTCAAAATGCGTTAGGCTCTCAACTTGATTTAAAAGAAAAACCTGGAAACCGTGATGATGATCCTTCGTGGAATATATTATTTTTCTCTGAGACAGTTTTTACTGCGTATGGCTACTCAGCTGAATTTGCTATCCCCTTTGAAGAACTCAGGTACCCAGACGAAGATTTACAGGAATGGTCAATCGGATTTGTTCGCAAGTCATTTGAATTAGGAACACAGACAATTTTTGCAGATTTTACCGTTTACGCACATGATCAATGCTTTTTCTGTGCTACCGACGAAATGTATGTAATTGAAGACCTTGAAGATAGTAATAGAAACTATCTATATCCATACATAACACTTAATCAAAAAGCAGATAGGCCTATAAAAAAGCTTGAGCATCAAAATCCTGATCATGAAATTGGCTTAAGCGGTCTTTTAGATTTAAATGAAAATAGCACAATTGAATACACTATTAATCCTGATTTTTCACAAGTTGAAGCTGACGCTGCTCAAGTATTAGTTAATGAAACTTTTGCAATCTCATTACCGGAGAGACGAACTTTTTTTCTTGAAGGGACTGACTTATTAAACACCGACCTTGATTCAATTTACACAAGATCAATAAACTCGCCCCTTAATGCCCTTAAATTTATCAATCAGGGTGATTCGACCTCAAGCTTAATCATGCATGCAATTGATGAGGATAGTCCTTATCTTGCAGGTGGGCTCTATGAGTCTTATTCAGGCAATGCTGGAAAAAGTGAGGTGACAATTATCAGGAGCATCAAAAACTTAGGCAATGAATCGAATATAGGGGTATTGCTTACCAATCGTGATTACCGAATTGGAGGACATGGAAAATTAGTTGAAGTTGATGGAAACCTCAGAATTAAAGATAAATATTCTATAGCTTTTGATTTTGCTAAATCCAATACCCAAGAATCACATCAGGATTTTATCAATAGCTCTGACTCTTTAAATAATATTTCCTACGCAATGGATGGTGAAAAATTTAGTGGGGATGCAAAAAATTTAAGATTAAAAAGGGAAACCGAAGGCAGTACTTGGGGGTTTAGGTTTGAGGAAATATCACCAAACTATAGAGCTGATATTGGGTTTGTTACTCAGACAGGGTTTAAGAACATTAGTCTTTGGCACTCCAGGACGTACAGATCAAATAATTTCTTTAGATTAATCAAGCCAAATATAACTGTCCGTAAAAAAACTGATTTTGAAGGAAATACCATTCAAGAAATGACTGAATTAGGGTTATTTTTTGAAACTTCTAAGAATTTTAAAGGGAATATTGAGAGAAAAGTCTTCGATAATGAACAATACAAAACTTTTTCCTTTAATGAGCAGCAAACTAGAACTAATTTATGGCTTAACTATTCACCTAGTGAGCTATTTAGTATCGGATTAAGCGCGGATTTTGGTGATCGAATTGCCTATAACGAATTGATACCTGAAATTGGAAAACAAAAAAATTATAATCTTAATTTAGGATTACGTCCTAATGACAAGCTTTCCCTGTCCTACCGCCATCGTAAAATTGAGCTTTCAAAAAAATATCAAGCCGGCAGATTCTTTAGTGGTCGCGTTGATAGATTTTCAACGCGCTATTCATTCAATAATGATTTATCCTGGCGCGTTAATCTTGAATCTAATGATTTTTCTGATAATTACTACCTTGAGACGTTATTCGAATGGAGGCCGGATCCTTACACAATATTTTATGCAGGCAGTTCACAATTTTTTAGTGATGGGGAATCATCAAATAACGTAAAATTGCTAACATCACAGATATATTTAAAATTTCAATATTTTTATAAGATATAAACTCTTAACACGAGATACCTCTATCTGGGGGGGATAAACTTTTAAGCTTTATAGTGTGCAGCTTAAGCTGACTTTTCTTGGTGACCGTAAACATACTCCTAATGGCAATATTCGATTTATCAAGCTCATTAGAATTAAAGCAAGATAAAGGGATTTTCTTTGTGAGCCATTCTTGATTCGTTGATTCAAGAGAAATGGTTGACTGACAATCAACTCCACAGCCTAAGCTTAGTAACATAGATGCATTCTTTTCTTTGCTTGAATAACTATAAACTATCTCAAGGTATGGGTTCTCTAAATACATGATATTTAGTGGCTCACCTTGGATGACGAAACTAGAAATTCCATCTTTTGTAAAATCTATCATTTTACTGTCGTCTTGCTTCTGATATTGAAATAAGCTTGTCTTTACCAAACCATCTTTTGAAACAAACGAATTGGGGTCAACCACTTCTAGTGATCCTGAGCTTAATACAAATTCTTTATCCGAACCAAAAGCTTGTCCCCGAAAAAATTCATACTCATTCGGTAAATTATTTTCTTCGGTCAAAGGAATAATCGGTACTTGAGAATTTACTGAATAATTTAAACCGTACCCAAAAGAAAATAAGGGATCATATGATTGATCATCAAAATTTAGAGATGCTTGGGTCTTGGACTTTGGCCATGAGAATGTAAGCCTGCCAGTAAAATCAAAATTATTAATATTATTGTTACCAAAGATGACCTCAGAAATTCCATCAATTTCAGATCCTGGAAGCCATGCAGCAATAAATGCCTCTGAGAGATTCAGATATTTATTAACTTCCAATGGTCGACCGCTGTAAAAAATTGAAACAATGGGTATTCCAGATGCATGGACTGTTTCAAGTGCCTTGAGGTGTCCTTGATCTGTTGCTCTAAATGCTACATCAGGCAGATCCCCAAATCCTTCAGCATAGGGTTCTTCCCCAAAAACACTCACCACAACGTCTGGTTTTTTAGTAAATTTGCCATCATTCGAAAAAATAACTGAGCCCCCTTCTATTTCAACAAAAGCTTGCATGCTTTTAAAAAGTGATCTTACTCCTGGAAAATCTGAATTTTTATTATTCTTGCCTTGCCAATCTAGAGTCCATCCGCCTGTTTGATACCTAATTTCGTTAGCAGCACTTCCAATCACTCCAATATTAATTTTCTTTTTTAGAGGCAAAACATTATTATTATTTTTAAGCAAAACCAGTGATTCTCTAACGGCCTGCTTTGAAATATTTCTGTGAGCTTCAGCTCCAAGATAGTTTTCTTTGAACTCATGCGGTTTACGTTGATCCAACAAACCTAGGCGATCCTTAACAGCAAGTATTCGAGTCACAGCTTCATTCAATCTTGCTTCGGTAATGATGCCGGATTTAACTTGATCAATAAGATTTTTATATAACGACTTCCAGCTATCAGGAGCCATAAAAATATCAACTCCTGCATTAAATGATTCTGGGCAATTATCATTGGTGCAACCCTCCACCTGACCGTGACCGTTCCAATCGCCAATAATAAAACCATCAAACCTCATGTCACCTTTTAAAAGATCTGTGAGCATTGATTTATCTCCATGGAGCTTTTTGCCTTGGAAAGAATTAAAGCTGGACATAATGGTTTGAGTACAACTATCAATTGCAGGATAGTACGGGCTCACATGAATTGACTCAAACAGTTCGCGTGAAATGATTACATCACCTTGATCAATCCCTTCATTAGTTCCGCCGTCGCCTGCAAAATGTTTAGCAGTAGCCAAGATGTGATTACTGTCTAAAAATTCCTTACCGGTGCCTTGTAAGCCCTCAATAAAAGCCTGACCTAACTCAGCTACAATTTTTGGATCTTCTGAAAACCCTTCGTAAGTTCTTCCCCATCGATCATTTCTTGGTACAGATAATGCTGGTGCAAAAGTCCATGTGACACCCGTAGAGAGGACTTCAAGGGCAACAGCCTGACCAATCATTCGTATCAAATTTGCATTTCTTGTAGCGCCCAAACCAATGTTATGAGGGAAGATGGTCGCACCAATTAAATTATTGTGCCCATGCACAGCATCCGTTCCCCAAAGAAATGGAATTTTTTGTCCGTCTACAACCGGGGATGCGTCATAAAACTCTTTTGAAACAGCCTTCCACTCATCAGCTGAGGCGTATTGATTCTTATTAGGAGAAGTATTGCCGCCATTAAGAACAGTACCAATTTGATACTCACGCATCTCAGCAGGGGTAATAAAATCTAGATCGGGTTGAACAATTTGTCCTACCTTTTGCTCCAACGTCATTTTTGAAACCAGATTCATCAATTTCTCTTGATCTGCCTGATAACAAACATCCGCAGCCTGCAAAGGAAATAACAATGTAAAAGATAATAAAGATAAAGGCACATAATTTTTTAACATCATTTTCAATCCATCAATAAAAAAGGGGTATTAAAACCCCTTTTTGTAATTTTAATTACCAATTAGAACTTATATCTAAATCCAAGTCTTGAAATAAGTCCATGATCTTGAGCCAAGAAAAGCATTTCTTTGTGACGAGCATGCAATCTTGTAGTCTCATCGGTAAGGTTTTGCAATTCTAAGAAGACAGCTGCTTGATCATTCAGTCTATAAGTAATAGCAGCATCGATCTGATTCCTTTCTTCAACGTATAATGGCTGATCGTAAGCTCCAAATCCATTAACAGTCTCACCTCTATGATTTAGAGCAATTCTTGCTGTCCACTTCTGATCTTCATAAAAAACGCTAAGGTTTCCTGAATCACCAAGACCCGGTAATAAGAATTGTCTGCCAATTGCATATCTGTCAATGTCTGTATCTCCACCGCCATCGATAATGGTTGCATTAAACTGAATTCCGTAACCAGTATCTGCAAAGAGATGCTGAAGTACAATCTCAAATCCATCTACTTCACCGGTTTGTAGGTTAAGCGGTTGAGTAACTAGGAATGATGCGGTCGGATCGTCTGCATTTCCTCTAAGGTTTGCATAATCACAGTACCAGAAACCGCCAAAGCAAGAAAATCCATTGCTAAGAGGCCCAGCTCCATATGCAGATTCAAGATTCCAATAACCTTCACCCCACCATTCATTCATGAAGCCCTGCTCAAAAGCATTTTGGTTGGCTGCTACAACAGCTGCTAATTCATTAACTCCCATCCACGATTGAGAATAACGCAATCTGTCATTCACACAATTATCTGTAGGAACTGGAGCATTAAAGAATCCTTGACCCCACCACTCTGCTCCATTTCCACCTACAGGTGAACCCGCATCTACCCAGGCTTGAACACAAGCTCTAGCAGCTTCTGCTCTTGGCCCTAAAGCTGGGTTAGTTAAACCATAGAAACCTCCGTAAGACTGTCCTGAAGTTGGGAAGTTATCAATTTCTTTTTTGAAGTAGTTAATTGCAAAGTAACTGCCTTCTGCGTAATACCATTCAAAGGCAATATCAGTATTTTCTGAAGTAAGCGCCGCCATGTCTGGGTTACCACCGGTTGCTGTTGGTTGAGTGTAACCACTTGAGCCAAACGCTGTTGCAGATCTAAGGTCATTTAAGCTTGGGTAAGCCATAGACTCACCAAACGAGGCTCTAACCACCATATCTTCTTGAAACTCATAAGATGCAGCTACGTTAGGTAGGAAAATTTTATCAGTTCCTGATTTAGCTGAAGGTGCATAACCAGGAGCAAAATCATAAAGCATACTATTGAAACTCCATACAACTGCTGTTGGGCTTTGCTCGAGACCTGTAGAAGTTCTATCCAATGACTCGTGTCTTAAACCAAGAACAACGTTAAGCGGTCTTGAGTTGATTTCAAATTCCATATTGAACTGCAAAAAAGCAGAATCAAAAGTTTCATCAATCGTATCCATGGTATCGTAAGCGCCTGGATTTAGGGCAGCAACTTCTGCTACAAAAAGATCTCTTAAGACACCACCATCGATTTCATAATAATAATCAACTGCTTTTGAGCTATCAAAACTGAAACCGTCAAAAAGTGAGTCCATGTTTCTTGAGCTCATGACTACAGCTGGAATAGGAACGCTATCACCTTGACCTAGAGTAATTACCTCTTCAGCTCTGTTATCTACAAATGTTGATTCAACATGAGAGACACCAAACTCAATGGACTTAACAAAAGATAGAGTATCAGTATCGTTAAACCATTCGCCTTTAAATTGAAGTTGTTCCATTTCATTGGTCTTAAAAGCATCACGTACGTATGCAGACCCCATGGAATATTCATCAGCCCCAAAAGTTACATCGTAATCAAAGAGATGTATGCTTGAACTTGAATTCGTATGGGTAACCACCGCCTTACCAGGTGCAGCGAGTCCAATTTCATTTGGTAACTCTGTACCTTTTCTTTCAGCAGATGAATCATGATAATCAATTTCAAATCTTAGATTCTCACTAGCATCAATGGCTAAATTAAAACCAAGAGACTCATTTACGTTTCTTGTTTCACCCCAAATATATTGATGATCATATCCTCTTTTGTCGCCGTCCACACCAACAGTCACATCAGTCCAAACACCGTTATGGTTGATTGTGCCACCTGCTGTAGACCATGCGCCTAACCATGAACCAAACATTTGACCCGTTGAAGAAAAATCAACAGAAGATCTTGTATAGTCTGCAGTTGCAACAATTGCATCGTTTACTTCATATTGAGTGGTAAATTGCATATTAATACGCTCTCTAGCGTTATCTTTAAACTGATATGCAGATGGCTCTTGATAGAAAGTTCTTCCATCAGCTCTAGTATTATTATTTACGGTAGCTTGAGCGTCAGTAACCCTTAAATATCCGTCATTTGCTTGCTGATCAGGAAATGTCATCCAGTTAGATTCACGAGTTCCAACCTCTCTGTTGGTCCTGTCTTGAAATGATCCTGATACAGACCAACCCCAATTGCCTTTATTTGAGCTATGAACAAAATTAACTTCTGGTTGAAGTTCATCATCTTCATTCGTTGTATCACTTAATAAATCAAAGCTTACAGAGGTCGCTTCTCCCTCTATATCTAAAGGCTTAGTTGTGACCATATTAATCGTTGAGCCGATACCCCCTGATGGGAGTGAGCTGTTAGTAGATTTATAAACTTCAACAGCAGAAATACCGTGAGATGAAATATCACCAAAATTAAATGATCTACCATCATCCCAATGGGTTGGTGCTGTAGGCATTTGTCTGCCATTTAATGTAACAAGGTTGAACTGGGGGCCAAAACCACGAACTGCAACATGTTCACCCTCAACGTTACTTCGATCAATACCAATACCTACAACACGCGCCAATGATTCAGCCAAGTTATTGTCTGGAAATTTACCAAAATCTTCTGCGGTAATCGCATCAACAATTCCAGTATTACTTCTTTTAATGTCAATTGCATCTTGAAGGCTTTTCTTGATACCAACAACAACAACCTCTTCTACTTCCTCTTGATTTTCATCAGAATCCTGAGCATGAAGGTTACCGGTAAATACAAAAAATGCACCAAATAGTGCAAACAGCTTAGATAAATTCATATTAATTCCCCTAAAATAATGACAATGTTGTCATAAAATTATATCATTTTATTAAAGTGCATGTAAGTAAATAAAATCAAGTGTGCCTCGTTATTTAGCTTCCTAACTTATCTGATAAAAAAGCTAAATTTCCATGCAAGCAAGTCATCTGTTTCTGAATAATCCCTATAGGAATTTCAGATAAAACATCGACATGCATTGATTTTCTATTTCTTAAAAAATTCTTCTTAAAATTTTCAGAATAAATAAATTCTTGAAGTGATCTGGCTAGACCTCCAGCTAGAAAAATTCCTTTTCCAGGTAAATAAGTCAGAGCTAATTCTGATAAAAGATATGCCATTGAGTCAATAAATAACTCAATTGTTTCTTTGGCAAATCTATCTTTATCTCTGCACAGCTGAATAATTTCTTCAGGTGATTTATTATCTGAAGCTAGATAAGAATAAATTCTCTCAATACCCTTTCCGGAAATTAAATCTTCAACAACATTAAAACTATTGGAATTATCTATACCAATACCTTTTAATAGACCACTTAACATACTGCTTGTATTTCCTACCTCAGTGGGTAGAACCATATTATTATCTATTACAATTGCGGCACCTAAACCAGTACCTGGGCCAACCATTAAGGCTACATTATTAAATGAAGAGCCATCGTTTATGAAATTTATATCTTCGTTATTAAATAATCTTAGGCTATGGCCAATTGATTCCCAATCATTAAGTATTTCACAAGTATCAATATCAAATTTATTTAGAATGTCTTTCTCATTAATTTTAAAATCTCGATTTGTCATGGTGATCGAATTATTAAATTTTGGTCCTGCAACTGATATTACTAAATGCCTAAGATCAAGGTCTTCAGTTAAATATGCTTTCACTAAGGCATCGAAATCCTTTAAACAATTAATACTTTTTTTAAGTGGATCATGCAGTTTTTTATCACCAATATAAGCTTTACATGTCCTTATGTTGGTTCCACCAATATCAATAAGTAGAGCCTTTTCTCCACTATTTTTAGTTGGATTAATTACCATAAAAATAAATAAATTATGAACAGAGTTAAAATAATTAATCCTGTTCCGATGTTAAAAGAAGTCTCAGTTTTAAAACTGATCCCATTAATGTCAATTGCTTTCTCTTGATTTCGATAGCCTTGTAGAAGAGCTGTCATATAGCAACTCAATCCAGAGACAATAAATACTACCCCCATTCTATGAATGAAAGGGTAGTCGGGAAATACTAAGAAAATACTCAAAGATAGAAAAAGTGAAACGATTGCAGCAACAAGAACACTTAAAGTAGTAGCTTTTTTCCAGAACAATGCAACTAAAAATATAACTAAAATTCCAGGTGTAAAAAACCCTGTGAAATTTTGGATGTATTGAAATGCTGATTCCATGTTTCCCAGTAAGGGTTGTGCACAAAAAACAGCAATAACCAGAGAAACCCATGCAACATTTCTTCCAATATTCACCAACTTTTGCTCAGATGCTTTTTTGAATGCAAAACTCCTATATACATCCATAGTAAAAATTGTACTAACGCTGTTTGTCATAGATGCTAAAGAAGAGACTATTGCAGCAACTAATGCTGCAAATGTTAATCCTAAAATCCCATTTGGCAATAACGACATCATCATTGGGTAGGCTTGATCAGATTTTTCAAGATCAGGATAAATAATTACTGCGCAAATTCCGGGCAAAACAACAACAAGAGGCATAAGTATTTTTAAAAATGCTGCAAACATAACGCCTTTTTGAGCCTCAGGTAATGATTTGGCACCCAATGCCCTCTGGGTTATGTACTGATTAAAGCCCCAGTATGCAAAATGGGCAATCCACAATCCTCCAACAAGAACCCAAACTCCTGGCAGGTCATTGTATGCTGGGTTATCCTTTGAAAGAATCATATCGAATTTATCAGGAAGTCTTGCATAAACCTCTGAAAAACCTGCGATAAAACCCTGATTATCTGAGATCTGAACCAGTGCAATGTAGGAAACAGCTAGCCCACCAAAAATAAGAAGAGCTACCTGAATGATGTCCGTCATAGCAACTGCCCTTAATCCACCCCATAAAGAGTAAGCCAGCGACAAAGATGCTAAAAAAACTAGACCATAAAATAAGTCAAATCCTGTTAACGAATTTATTGCCAGCGATCCTAACCAGAGAACACTAGTTAAATTAATAAAAATATAAACTGCTAGCCAAAAGAATGACAAAACCAAGCTGACACGCTTATCAAAGCGCTGTTCAAGAAATTCCGGCATGGTATAGATTTTTTTCTTCAAAAATAATGGCAAAAAGTACTTTGCCATCACTATTAATGCAATTGCAGCGGTCAACTCATAAGTTGCAATAGCCATGCCGACAACAAAGCCTTGGCCGGACATTCCAATAATCTGCTCTGCAGATATATTCGCAGCAATCAATGATGCTCCAATAGCCCACCATGGCAATGACCTTCCAGCCAAAAAGTAATCCTCAGAGGTTTTTACTGATCCCGAAACTCCTCTAGAAACATACTGGGCAATTGAAATAATTACTACACAATATATCCCAAAAATTAAAAAATCTAAGTTGTTAAAGTACAAATTTCACCATTAGAAAAAGATATAAAATAGATATCGTTGTCAAAGTATGTAAATTAGCATTAAATAGTATGATTAACAACGAAATGAAAAAATAATGTCGGTTACCATAAAAGATGTTTCAAATCATGCAAGTGTCTCAATTAAGACCGTATCAAGAGTTATTAATAATGAAAAAAATGTTGCAGAAGCAACAAAATCTAAAGTCTTAGCATCTATTAAAAAGCTGGGTTTTACACCAAATAAAAGTGCACAAAGCCTAAGATCAAAAAGATCTTATATGATTGCTTTGTTGTATGATAATCCAAACAAATCTTATCTAGCTGACATTCAAAATGGGATTCTTCAAATCTGTAAAAAAACAGGATATAACTTAGTTCTTCAAGAATGCAACTATGAAGATAAAAACCTTTCAAATTCAATTATTAAATTCGTAGAGGATTTTAAAATTGATGGTCTTGTAGTGACTCCTCCTCTTAGTGATATGGATGATTTTCTTAACAACTTGGAGCATGCGAATATCCACTACTCCATTATTGCTCCAAGTACTAAGAAAGTTTCTTCACCATATGTATCCTCAAATGATTATGATGCAAGTTATGAAATGACTGAAAAAATTATTAGTCTTGGTCATAAGAAAATTGGTTTCGTTAAAGGTCATGGAATGCACTCAGCATCAAGTCTAAGATTTAATGGATTTATTAATGCGATGGATGATTATTCACTTGAGAGAAATTTTGATTGGATTATTCAGGGGGATTTCTCATTTGAATCTGGTTTTCAAGCTGGGGAAAAAATATTTTCGTCATATGAACATCCAACTGCCATCTTTGCCAGTAATGATTCAATGGCAGCAGGAGTTATGAAGTCAGCTCAAATGAAAAAAATTCTTATTCCCGAAAAGCTTTCTATTGTAGGTTTTGATGATTCACCAACAGCAGAGCAAGTATGGCCTTCTTTATCTACCGTAAAACAACCTGTTATTGAGATGGCTCTTCATGCAGCAAAATTACTTATAGGCGAGTTTGATGGATTAACTGAAGAAACTGTTTCTAAGGAATTTAAATCAGAAATAATTATTAGAGAATCTCTTAAAAATTTAAATTGATAAGTTTAATTACCGATTATTTAGACAAAATTCAACCAAAAAAAAACAGAGCCGAGGCTCTGTCTTCTAATCCGAGTTTCGAAGGGGTCTTAAGTGAGATTCTCTTAAGCTCCTTGAGGATTCTCTCTTTTCC
>MDSV01235217.1_pt1 | contig 13594 bp, 14 predicted proteins | sample 810851 | NCBI WGS metagenome assembly MDSV01 (sample SAMN05326640, study PRJNA326480) | marine metagenome | isolation source: seawater | place: Atlantic Ocean: North East | collected 2012 | reverse complement strand
AGGATTTCAATCGAAAGGCTATCGATACAGCCATGGTCATCGGTCACTTGAGCTGTATAGGTTCCCGCTACAAGATCAATAATGTCTTCAGAGGTTTCGTCGTTGTTCCACAGAATGGAATATGCTGGAGTCCCCCCTGAAATCCCGAGGTTAATTGCCCCCTCATTTCCCCCAATACATAAGGCATCGGTATGGGATTCACTTAAGGCGATAGGTGCTAAAGGCTCTATGATTTCTATTTGATGCTCGGAAAGACATCCATTGTCGTCAAAAACATCCACATCATAAATGCCCGCAGGGATATCGTTAATGTCTTCAGTGGTTTCTCCATTCGACCATACAAAGCTATAAGAAGGCACTCCTCCCGTTACATTCAGATCAATTGAGCCGGTAGATTCTCCAAAACACAACACATCAATAGGTGTATCTGATAAGAGTATCTCATCGGGATGATTGACCGTATCAGAGACAGATATCACACAGTTATGATCATCTGTAACTGTAATCGTATACACTCCTGCAATAAGATTGGCAAGATCATCTGTGGTTTCTCCATTCGACCACAAATAAGAATAAGGAGCCGTTCCCCCAGCTGCGGACCCCAGAATGCTTCCCGTAGGGGCACCAAAACAATCGGCGTCAAAGGAAACCAAATCAACAACAAAACTATCTGCGGGTTGGTCAACGGGAACGGTCAAGCTATAGGTGCAAAAGTTGTCATCCGTCATTAACAGAGAGTAATTCCCAGCAGGAATATTGGTAACGTCCTCGGTAGTTTCTCCATTCGACCACAAAAAGGTATATGGGGCTGTGCCCCCGCTCACAAGGGCATCAATGGATCCAGTAGCATACCCATAACACAAAACATCGGTTGCTGAAAGAATCATAGATAATGGTTCCAAAGGTTCTGTTATCTCTACGGGCAGAAACTCTGTACAGCCCAAAAAGTCAGTTACTATGACAGAATAGGATCCAGGCGTCAATCCGGAAAGATCTTCGGTAGTCGCTGAGTTAGACCATAAATAAGTATATGGAGGCGTCCCCCCAATTGCCGTCACGTCGACACTTCCTGTCGCCGAACCAAAACAATCAACATCGATATGGCTTTCCAATATAGCTAAAGGTGCAATAGGTTCTGTAAGAGTTGTGGTGATGGTTTCAGAACAGCCATTGGTGTCCAAAACGGTAACGGAGTAATTTGCAGCGAACAGTGTATCAACATCTTCATCATCATTGCCCGTACTCCAATTGTAGCTGTATCCGGGGGTTCCGCCATTTACAATTAAATCGATAGTCCCGTCATTACCGCCAAAACAAGAAATGTTAGAGGGGTCTGTAGTCAAAACCAAAGAATCTGGTGGTTCAACAAGAATTGAGTCTAAAGATTGGCAACCGTTTTCGTTTGTGACCTCAACGACATACCAGCCGGCAGCAAGGTTGACAATGGTATCTGTGGTTTGTCCCGAGGGAATCCATTCAACTAAAAAGTCTGTTCCAGGAGGTTCCGTGTAGTAAACGGAAACAGCACCATCGCTCGAGCCAACACAAGTAATCGCAGCGCCATTGTAATCAGAGGTGACTTGCATACTTGTGCTGGGTGCATCCACGTTAAATGAAATGATGGTATCACTAAGGCAACCATAATCGTTCATCACATTGAAGGTGTAGCTCACCAAACCCGTATCTTGTGGGAGTACAATAATCGATGTGTCGTTAAAACCAGAAAGAATGGTGGGGTCTGCGCTCCACCAACTCGTGTCTGGAAAATTCTCATAGGAGACTCCAACTGCATAATAGCTTGTGTCGAAGGTCACGCCCCACTCAAAAATCCAGCCGTCGTCTATTGATAAGTTGTCTTGTACAAAAATAGTCCAATCGCCGTTTAAGGGGCACCCTACGAAGTCATTAAATGAGGTTTCGGGCTGGTATGTCCAGCTTGAGTCCATAGAGGGGTTTCCGTTTCCAAAATTGTTTGCGGGGATGGTGCTGTCCAAGTTGCTCGTTAGGGGTCCTATATCGTTATAGGCAGAGCTAAAACAGTATTCCCAGCCTTCACCTGGAGACACAGGGCCCCCATCGATCGGATCCCCCATGTAAAGCCCCATTCCATTTATACCCCCAGGAATTGACCCTGGATTATAGGAATTGATTAAGGTAACGGTATTTCCATTAGGGCATTCCAACCAAACCTCCAAATCGCCTAGGTAAGAATGCTCCATGGTTAAACAAATGTAATTCAAGTCTTGAGTGTCGGAAATAACTGCACCGGTAGGAAAACCGCTTATGGTAATGGGAGATGTGTATATTGCTCCGCTTCCATCAGGCAGATAAGCAGATCCTAAAGGCAAAACTGGGTCAAGATCAAAAACAATAGGTTCGAATTGAATCCCTACGGTATCTTGAGTCGTCATTCCTCCAATCAGCGTGTTGGTATCTCCAATACAAATCTCAGTATTTAAAGGTCCCGCACCATTGAAGCTTGGGGATATACCTACTCTAGTAATACACCGTATAAAGTCATTTTGTAAGTCGAGATCCTCTATCTCTACCCCAATGAGATAGCCAGCCTCATTACTAGGAACAAACCATATGGAGTCATTATTGGGATAGCTATTGCCGTCTAAGATGCTCCAAGTAAAATTGATATTTGAATTGACGTCTTGAGAGTAACCGCTCCCTGTGTTTTCGAGGGAATTTGGGAATAAAGGAGTTGCCACAAAAAGAATGCTATCTCCTGGGCAGAGATTTACATATCCGGTGTCTGCAGGACTTAAGGCATCAGTACCCAGACCATTAATGTATGCTTCGATATGTGCCTCAATAGGTTGAACTTGCGCCACAATGCACTGCATAGCAAGGCAATAAAAAAAGCAAAAAAGAAGTATGATTTGTTTTTTCAAAACAGCTAAAAGTTACAAAATTGTATAATTCTATTCGAATCGAAGCTTAGAGGATATAAACCGAACTTTGTTAGAACTCGATTTTATAACACCATTCATTTATTTACTTCAGACTGTTAAAGGACTTAAATTAATCCTTTCGCAGATGTAAATAATCTTAAATGAAAATTAAGTGATATCTATTGTATATTCAGGCTTTTTTACTTTTTTTTGGAAACAATTCGAGCCCGTATTCTGCTCAATGAGACGGGAGTGATACCCAATACATTTGCAATGTATTTATCTGGTACGCGATTGATGAGTGTGGGGTTTTTTTCAATGTAATCAAGGTAACGTTCTTCGGGGTTCAAAAGCACAAATGACTCCACGCGTTCAATCATTGTTTTGAACATTTTTTGGAAAATAAATTTTCTGTTTTTTTCCAATTTCGGATTGCTTTCGACAATTTTTTCCACCACACGATGGTCAATGGAGAAGGTTTTCGTTTTTTCTAGAGCCTCATAATAAAACCTAGACTTTTGCTCATATAACACCACATCCGCATTTGCGAGAATTTGGTTTTCAGCGATAAGTCCAAATGTGATTTCGTCTCCTTTTTCGTTGATTATATAGCAGCGAACAAGACCTTCTCGAATAAAAAACATTTCTGTTTTTGTTGAGCCTTCTTCAATGAGCAATTCTTTTTTCTCATAGGTTTTTGTCTGTGCTGATTTAATCAATGACCCAGCGTCCTCGAGGCTCAATTCCTTGCCGAATTTGTAGATCTGTTTGAGTTTGTCTAAATCAACCATGCTTATTTTTTCGAGAATGCTTTTTATGTTGATCTCTATGTTCTGATACCATCAAGAATGGCGTATACTTTTTCTTTTTCTTCTTCATTTGAATAGGATAGAATGAATGAAAGACAGAATCCTTTTGTTAGTGCTGCAAAATACTCTTGAGTCATGTCTGTACCCATAACATTGGCTTCTGCTACCAAAACATCAAATTCCAAGTTGCCCATCTGACGCTTGTACATTCCTTTATCAAAGGAATACTGAATAGGGGTTTGTTGTAATATTTTTTTAGCCTGTATTAAATAATCTGATCCTGATTTTATTCCAGGAAACATGTTTAGGTTTTCTGATACAATCATAAATGAGGAGTTAAAATCTAATGACGCTCCCATTTCTTCTTCAAACAAACAAAGTAGATAGGCGACATTGACCATTGAGGCTTTTACTGCAGCCTTCATGTGGTCATCATGGTGTGTCATCACTTCAGTACCATACTCCATTAGGTTATTCATCTGTTTTTTGTCTTGGATGACCCAATCTAAATCAAAGGAAACATCAATACCAAAGAATTCATTTTTGTAAGAACCTTTCTCAGTTGTTCCAAAATCAAAGTTTTCGGGAAGGTTTTTGGTTTCATCTTGATCTTTTTTGATCTGGGTATCTGAACAAGAAAAAATCATAGCAACAAGGAAAATAAACAAAAGGCTTTTCATGTAACCATTTTTTAGAAGTATAAGTCGAAGTTACATAAAATAATCCTTGTCATTTCGATTTTCAGGCCTAAGATACAAGGGATATCAGTTAGGCTTTAAGAAGGTGTTCAACTCCGAATTGGAATCAAATGAAAAGGGCTTTTATAAAAATATATGTATTCAAAATCAAGTAGAACACAGCAGGTAATGAAAGCCATAATCCGTCCTTTGATTTCATTCTAACTATAAAGCCGCAAAACATCAAAGCGGCAAGACCCAAGGAGGCGAGAATCAGAATCAGATTATATTCAAGACCTATTAGGAGACCGCAAGCACCCAAAAATTGTGAAGTTGTTATGAAGAGCCCCAAATGAGAAACTCCCATTCTGTCTAATTCTTTCTTCATTCGCGGAGAAATGAAGTAATAATAGGAATAGAAAAAAAAAGACAGGCTCGAGAAAAGAATGCAAACTCTATAAATATCCATTCAAGCTTATTGGCAAGATTGAAGTGCGATAAAAATGCACAGTCCTAAAAAGATGAGCGATGGCAAATGCTTGATGAATGTATTTTTAATTTTGAAGTGAAAACATTGCGCGACAAACATAAAACCACCCATTAGAATCGCAGAACCACAAACTAAAGAAGGATACCAAATCCCAGCAATGAGTAAGGTGGCCAAGGCGATTTTTGAGACACCTACAAGATTTCTTGTGATGTCATTTAAACCAAAAGATTCAAATTCAGTTAAAACATTATGGAACCTAAAGGTCCATACGAAAGCTACCGAAATAGCGACAATGAGTTGGGCAATGATTACGAGTTCTTCCATGATTAATGTCTTTAAATTACGTTATTTGTAATTGGAACATTTGTTTATTAACATTTGTTCTGATCATCATTAAAAAAACAAAGGATTGCATCATCTAGGAAATTAGATTGCCTTAATGTAATCAATTTCAAGCTCGAAATTTTGATTCTTTTTGTTCGCAATCAAAAAACCAATTTCCTCCATTGATGAACCATTGAAATTGGGCATGTCCAAATCCCGTCCTCTAAAGGTGGCAGTCATTTCGTTAAAAGGGATGCTGATTGTTTCCCACTCTCCTGATGTTTCAAAAACAAATTTGTACGAGTGGTATTCATTTAGTTTGGATTTTACCCTGAGCTGAAAGGCATGTCCATCGCCTTTAACGCGAATCGAAAACCGGGTCTCTTTTTCAAGCTTCATTCTGGCAGGCTGATGACGCACAGAGGCAAATCCACCATTGTTTTCTAATGAAACATGTCCGTGAAAAAAACCATTTCCAGTTTCATTGATCTCGAACTGACTCTCAGAGAGACCTCCCATAACGCCGTCATTTACAACCCGCCAGTCGCGTGAACTACTTTGATCATTAAAATCATAAATAATTGTTTGTACTGACATATGGAGTAATATAAGTAGAAGATTCATGAGATAAATTTAAGGTTTAGAAAACATAAGGTTGACCCCAAATTCGTTTTTGCTTACTTTTTTCCCACTTTCAATATACTGTTTAAAACCAAGTATAACAGATTGTAAATAGTCTTTCATTTTGGGAATCACGTACCAGTTGAGAATGAAAAAATGGAATATTTTTGGGTGTTTTTTTAAAATTACTTCAGGGTAAATTTCGAGTTGAATAGATAAGGATGAGATTTGATCGTATTTGCTTTCAATATCCCACAGCACCTGAGCCGATGCCGTTCCGGATTTTCCGATTAATAGTTCATAACCTTTTCCCTCAAACCATTTTGTGAAGTGTCTTTTGAGCTTCAGGCCATTTTCATATTCAATAAGATCAATCGATTTTTCTTTTTCCCATTTAATCATAGTGTTTTTCTTGCAAAATGGATGGCACTGATTCAGGTTTTCGGGCATTGAAATCGTTTCCCAAATCACTTCGGGTGAGGCTTCAATATACTCGGTATGTTCGACCTTGTATCCTCTGTTATTCGTCGGTTTTTGCATCATTATATATTGTTTTTTACCATAGTCACTATGGTTTTAAGTGGTGTCTAGATATTTCAAAACCAATGAAACAAGTGTTTTGTTTCAAAACATCATTCTGCTGAAAAGAGAAATGCTCTAACCATTATTGTAGAGTCGACGGTTTTGCACACACAAAACAAATGGTTCTAAGAGGTCTCGTTTCTTTTTAAGAGAATGTCTTCAATATCCGTCAGGTTCATGTTTTTTGCCCTCAACAAGATCAATGTGTGGTATAGAAGGTCGGCCACTTCGTTCTTAAAAAGTTCGTCTTCTTGGTCTTTGGCCTCAATGACCACTTCTACCGCTTCTTCACCAACTTTCTGAGCAACCTTGTTGATCCCTCGTTTATAGAGATTATTGGTATAAGAGTTTTCCTCGTTATTATTGATTTTCTTATGAATCGTTTTCTCGAGCTCATAAATAAATCCTTTTGAGGTTTCTTCTTTGAAGCATGATGTGCTTCCCGTGTGACATGTTGGACCTTCAGGCGTTGCTTTGACAAGAATGGTGTCTTTGTCACAATCGATTCGCAATTCATCCACCCTTAAATAGTTCTTCGAGGACTCTCCCTTGGTCCAGAGTCTTTTTTTACTTCTGCTGTAGAAGGTCACAAGTCCTTCCTTACTTGTTTTATTGTAGGCCTCTTCGTTCATGTACCCGAGCATTAAAACCTGAAGGGTTGAGGTGTTTTGAATGATGGCGGGAATAAGCCCGTCGCCTTTGTTAAAATCTAAAATCATCTGATAGGTATTTGATTTATTTTTAAATAATTTTTCAATTTCGGTATTGGGATTTCACCATAGTGGAAAACACTTGCCGCAAGGCCCCCAGTGGCGTTTGTTTGGCTGAATAGATCCTTGAAGTCTTTTTTGGACCCAGCACCTCCAGAAGCAATTACGGGCGCTTTTATTTTTTGGGAGAGCTCTCCCACCAAGTCCAAGTCAAATCCTTTTTTGGTGCCGTCATTGTTCATTGAGGTCAATAGAATTTCGCCCGCTCCTAGATCGACCCCTCTTTGAGCCCATCCTAGGGTTTTGAGTTCTGTGGGTATGCGACCTCCATTGATGAACACCTTCCATTGTTTTTCTATTTTTTTGGTATCAATGGCAAGAACTACGCATTGGCTGCCGAAACGAGAGGCCATTTCAGTGATAAGCTCAGGACGTTTAACTGCAGCAGAATTAACAGAGACCTTATCGGCACCGGCCGAAATTACCTTGGCCGCATCCTCAACAGAATTGATGCCCCCTCCAACGGTAAAAGGGATGTCGATTTCTCTTGATATTTCTTGAACAAGCTCAAGTAAGGTTTCTCTTTTTTCAATGGTTGCGGTAATGTCTAAAAACACAAGTTCGTCTGCTCCCTCTGAAACGTATTTTTTAGCAAGTTCAATAGGGTTTCCAGCATCCCTAATGGAAAGGAAGTTGATTCCTTTTACTGTTCTTCCGTTTTGAATGTCCAAACAAGGTATGATTCTCTTTTTTAACATAGTAAATTCAATTCTTTTAGGGTGATACGTCCTTCATAAATGGCTTTTCCAACAATGGCACCTTCGCAGCCAATCGCCTTAAGGTTCTTCAGATCCTGCAAGCACGAAACACCCCCACTTGCAATCAGCTTGATAGAGGTCTTTAAAATCAAGTTTTCGTAAAGCGGAACAGAAGGCCCCGACAATAAGCCGTCTTTGGAAATATCTGTACACACAACGTATTGACCTGCTTTTTTTTCGTAGTCTAAAATCAGGTCGAGTACATCAACATCAGAGGTGTTAAGCCATCCGTGTGTTGCAATTTTTCGCTCAATACAATCTGCTCCAAGAATAACTTTATCTCCTCCGTATTTTTGAATCCAAGAAGCAAAGTTGTCCGGGTTTTGAACGGCAATACTTCCGCCTGTAATTTGATTTGCTCCTGATTCAAAAGCAATTTTCACATCACTATTTGATTTCAATCCGCCTCCAAAGTCAATCTTAAGGTTGGTTTTCGTGGCGATTAATTCGAGGATTTTGTAATTCACAATTTCATTGGATTTTGCTCCATCAAGGTCAACGAGGTGAAGGAATTTTATGCCATTGTCTTCAAAAGACTTGGCAAGCTCTAAAGGGTTTTCGCTGTAGATTTTCCGTGTTGAAAAGTCTCCTTTTGTAAGGCGAACGCATTTTCCATCTATAAGGTCTATGGCAGGAATGATTCTCATAACTCTAAAAAGTTTTTTACTATTTTTTCACCAAGATCAGCCGATTTTTCAGGGTGAAATTGGGTGGCATAAAAATTGTCTTTCTCCAGTGCCGCACTAAAGGGTACAATGTAGTCGCAGGTGGCTGTGGTGTGCTCAGTCAGTTCAGCATAATAGCTGTGAACGAAATAGACATCCGAGTCAGTTTTAATGTCTTTGAACAATTTGCTGTTGAGGCCATTGATGTTGTTCCACCCCATGTGTGGTACGAGCCCTTTTTGTGTAAACCGCAGTACCTTATTGCTAAATATGCCTAGGCAAGGTGTATTTCCTTCTTCACTTTTAGAACACATGAGTTGAAGACCAAGACATATTCCGAGTACAGGCTGATTCAAATTTGGGATGACTTGATCTAGCCCCTTTCTTTTGAGGTAACCCATTGCTGATTTGGCCTCACCTACGCCAGGTAATATGACTTTTTCGGCACCCTTTAGCATACTGATGTCATCGGTAATGACACAGGGATAGCCTAGCCGTAAAAGTGTGTTTTCAACTGATTTTATATTTCCGGCATTGTATTTTAAGATGGCAATCATAAGCTTCCTTTTGTACTTGGTATTGAATAGTTATTTGTGGGCTTGATAGCCATTTTCAGAGCTCTAGCAAGCGCCTTGAATATGGACTCTATTTTGTGATGCTCGTTGGTTCCTTCTGCTTTTATGTTCAAATTACATGAGGCGCCATCGCTAAAGGATTTAAAAAAGTGAACGAACATTTCAGTGGGCATACCACCAATCATTTCTCTCTGAAAGGACGCATCCCAAACTAACCAGGGTCTACCGCCAAAATCAATAGCCAACTGAGTCAAGCAATCGTCCATAGGTAGCGTAAATCCATAGCGCTCAATGCCTTTTTTAGACCCGAGGCTTTCTTTGAGGCATTCTCCCAAAGCAATGGCCACATCTTCAATGGTGTGGTGTTCGTCAATGTTTAGGTCACCGGATACTTGAACATCCAAATCAATCCCTGAGTGTTTTGAGATTTGTTCTAGCATGTGGTCAAAGAAACCCAGTCCAGTGGAAATAGAAGAAGATCCGTTACCGTCAAGGTTCAATTCAATGGAGATGTCAGTTTCATTTGTCTTTCGAACCCGTTTAGCATTTCTTGGCTTGCATTTAAGAAATTGATAAATCTCTTGCCATTTCATGGTATTTAAAACAGCTCCTGACACTTGTTTTTCGCCGATAAAAATGGCCTGAGCCTGGAGGTTTTTGGCCAGTTCCACATCACTTTCTCGGTCACCTATCACATACGATGCGTTGAGGTTATAATCCCCAAAAAGATACTTATTCAAAAGTCCTGTTCTGGGTTTTCTTGTAGGTGCATTTTCTTCAGGAAAAGTCTTGTCTATACATATTTCTGTAAATACAACTCCCTCGTTTTTAAAGGCATCGATAATTTTATTTTGTGCCGGCCAAAAAGTATCTTCAGGAAAGGATTCGGTTCCAAGACCATCTTGATTGGTTACCATAACCAGTTCGTAATCTAGTTCGAGAGCTATTTTAGACAACCATTGAAAGACACCGGGGTAAAACTCTAGTTTTTCTAGGCTATCGAGCTGATAATCTATTGGTGGCTCAATCACGAGGGTTCCGTCTCGGTCGATAAATAATACTTTTTTCATTTTATATTGATTTTAGCGTTTTGATGAGCAATTCATTTTCTTCATTGCTTCCCACTGTAATTCGTATACAGTTTTCGATAAGGTGGCTTCGGTTTCGAATGATGATTTTATTCTTGACCAATTCATTATAGGTCCGATTGGCGTCCTTGCACTGGACCAAAAAAAAGTTGCTATCCGACGGATATATTTTAACGATGCTTTTGATTTCTTGTAAAGCTCGATAAAGCTTTTTCTTGTCTTCATCAATTTGCTTTTTATTAGAACGATATTCATCTATGCGTTCTAGGTTTTGGATAGCTGCCTTTTGGTTTAGTGCACTTATATTATAGGGAGGCTTCACTTTATTGAGTAGGGAAATAATCTTTAGATTTCCGAAGGCCATTCCGATCCGGGCAGCGGCGAGCCCCCAGGCCTTACTCATGGTTTGTCCGACGACGAGATTGGGGTATTGATCAATCCATTTTGTAAAGGAATTTTTGTCGCTGAAATTGACATATGCCTCGTCAATAAAAACGATGCCTTTAAAGCTTTTGATGATGCGCTCAACAGTTTCAGGGTCGGCACAGTTTCCAGTGGGGTTGTTTGGTGAACAAATCAAGATCAATTTGAGAAAGGGGTCTTCTAAAGAATCCTTAAGAGTATTAAAATCGATATCGAAGGATGCATTCAAAGGGATCCTGATCAGCTCAACATTATTAATCCCGGCAGACACCTCGTACATGCCGTAGCTGGGGTAAAAGCATAGTGCCTTGTCTATTGAAGGCTCACAGAATACTCGAAAAAGAAGGTCTATAACCTCATCACTTCCATTTCCAATAAAGGTGTTTACGGGTTTGATCCCAACCTTTTCATAGAGCACGTCCTTCAGCTCTTTCTGATATGGGTCGGGGTATCGATTTAATTCTCCGTAAGGGTTTTCGTTGGCGTCAAGAAAAACACCACTTGTTTTTGAATATTCGTCGCGGGCACTTGAATAGGCCTCGAGCTTTTGAATATTGGGTCTGGTAATTTTATTTAATTCAAACATTTCTTATACTTTTTAGTCTTATACTAACGGCATTTTTGTGTGCATAAAGTCCTTCTGCGGCTGCCATTAATTCAATATCGGGACCAATATTTATGATGCCTTCCTTGGATATTTTTTGAAAGGTGACTTTACGCACAAAGCTGTCTAAAGAAACACCGCTATAGTTTCTCGCATAGCCATTAGTAGGAAGGGTGTGATTGGTTCCACTCGCATAGTCTCCAGCACTTTCGCAGCTGTATTTCCCAATGAAAACTGATCCCGCATTGACAATTTTATCGGTATAGAAATCCGCATTTTCAAGGGCAATAATGAGGTGCTCAGGGGCATAATAATTACTGAGCTCCATGCATTCTTCGAGAGAACAGCACTGTATGGACCGGCTGTTTTTTAGGGCTTGTTCAGCCAGCTCTTTTCTTGGAATTTGACTCAGCTGTTTTTGTAATTCTCTTTCTGTTTTTTCTAGGACTTCTAGGTCGTCGCTTAACAAGAGAACCTGACTGTCGGCTCCGTGCTCGGCTTGAGAAAGCAGATCTGCCGCAACAAAAGCAGGTTCGCAGGAGTCATCTGCAATGATCAAAACCTCACTAGGCCCTGCGGGCATGTCAATCGCCACCCCTTCTTGCTGAATCATTTCTTTAGCCTTCGTCACAAATTGATTTCCGGGTCCAAAAATTTTATAAACGCGTGGCACCGATTCTGTTCCGTAGGCCATGGCTCCAATACTTTGTGCTCCACCAATTTTGAAAATTTTAGTAATTCCAATGAGTGTTGCGGTGTAGAGAATAACCGGGTTGATTTCACCTTTTTTGTTGGATGGTGTACACAAAACAATCTCATTACATCCGGCCTGAACAGCTGGAATGCCGAGCATTAAAATGCTTGAAAAAAGAGGAGCGGATCCTCCCGGGATGTATAAGCCTACCTTTTCAATCGCTATACTTTTTCTCCAGCAACTCACCCCTTTAGACGTTTCAATAATTTGGACATTGTCTTGCTGTTGAATGTGAAAGGTTTCAATATTTTTCTGAGCTGTTTGAATCGCTTTTTTCAGGTCTTTACTCACTAAAGTTGATGCGTTTTCGATTTCTTTTTTCGAAACCACTAGCGACTTTAGACGCACTGAATCGAACTGTTCGGTCAATTCGTATAGGGCTTTATCTCCCCTTTCTCGGACTTGATCAAGAATAGATTCGACTGTTTTTTTGAGCTGGTCTTTTTTGAGAACAGGTCTTGAGCAGATTTCAGCCCAGCTTTCTTTTGAGGGAAGTTGATATCGTTTCATTACAGGACCATTTTATCGATGGGAGTCACTACAATGTCTTCTGCTCCAGCTGTTTTTAATTCATCAATGACTTCCCAGAACATGTTTTCATCAATTACAGAGTGCAAGGAGCTCCAACCTTCTTCGGCCAAGGGCAGAATCGTTGGAGATTTTAAAACGGGAAGAATTGAGCTAACTTTTTCAATCTTTTCATTCGGAACATTCATCAGTACATACCTCGAGTTTTTGGCTCTTAAGACCGCAGCTATTCTAAACATCAATCGATTTAAAAGCTCTTTTTTGTTTTCGTTGATTTGGGTGGAGCACGCCAACACCGCTTCTGACTTGAGCACGATATCCATTTCTTTTAAGCCGTTTTTATACAATGTGGATCCAGAACTTACAATGTCACATATTCCATCTGCAAGTCCGATATTGGGGGCGATTTCTACGGATCCGGAAATGACGTGTATTTCGGGTTGGATCTTTCTTTCTGAAAAATATTTTCGAACGGTATTGGGGTAAGACGTGGCAATTTTTTTGCCATTAAAGTAAGAGGGTCCTTGAGTGTTGACCGACTTTGGAACCGCAAGAGAAACGCGGCACTTTGAGAACCCTAGTTTTTGTACAACAGTCACTTTTTTATTCTGCTCTATCAGTAAATTTTCTCCAATAATAGCCGCATCAACAACACCATCTTCTAGGTATTGAGGAATATCTGAATTGCGTAGATAGAGGATTTCAATGGGGAAATTCGGAACACTCACCTTAAGCTGGTCTTTTCCGTTTTCAATACGAATGCCACATGACTTGAGAAGCTGAATTGAATCGGCATTAAGTCTTCCGCTTTTTTGAATGGCCATTTTTAGTTTACTCATTTGTTTTTTAAATGCGCCTGAGTAAACCGATGAGAAACAAAAAACCCGTCTGATTACACAGACGGGTTTATAATATTTTGTGTTTAGTTAGCACATATCATTAACTCCTCGCCTGAGAGCAAGTATGAAAATGATGATGCAACTGACTAAAATTCATTGTCTTTTGTTTTGTGCTACAAATGTATGT
>MDSV01187179.1_pt1 | contig 13594 bp, 15 predicted proteins | sample 810851 | NCBI WGS metagenome assembly MDSV01 (sample SAMN05326640, study PRJNA326480) | marine metagenome | isolation source: seawater | place: Atlantic Ocean: North East | collected 2012 | reverse complement strand
CAAGAAAGTTAAAAGCAATCTGGACTCCAGAATTTGCTCAAGACTTGAATGCTTATCATTCAATTGATGCTGAGGCTGAGTTAACTTCTATGTTATCTGAATATGTTTCGCAAGAAATTGATTTAGAATTATTAGACATGTTAATGCAAAATGCTCAAACTACTGACTTCTGGTCAGCTAGATTAGGCTTTGAATATAATTCAGCATTAACAACATTTGCTAATACTGCTGGTAATTCTGCAGCTTACAACCAAGGAACTTGGTTCCAAACTTTAGGAACTAAAATCCAGAAAGTAAGTAACAAGATTCACCAATTAACATTAAGAGGTGGTGCAAACTTCCTAGTATGTTCTCCAACTGTTGCAACTATCCTAGAATCAATTCCTGGATATGCTGCTGATACAGATGGTGATAAAATGCAGTTTGCAATGGGTGTACAAAAAGTTGGTGCTATTAATAATAGATTCCAAGTTTATAAAAACCCATACATGACTGAAAATACTATCTTAATGGGATATAGAGGAGCTCAATTCCTTGAAACTGGAGCAGTTTATGCACCATATATTCCGCTTATCATGACTCCATTAGTTTATGATCCAGCTTCATTCACTCCAAGAAAAGGTGTAATGACTAGATATGCTAAGAAGATGGTAAGACCAGAATTCTATGGTAAGATTCATGTAGATGGATTGGATACTATATAAGATAGGTTAAATAACCGATTTTATTAGGATTTAAAATTAGAAGGGCACCTTTTTAGGTGCCTTTCTTACATTCTAACATATTTATATAAAAGAAAATGGCAAACAAGATAAAATGGGAAGAAGCAGATTTTAATTGGAATACAGCACCTCCAAGTGAAGGATATAAGCCTGGATTTAAGCCTTCATCATTTCCGTATAAATGGAATGATGTAGCCTTAATACTTGAAGAGATTGTTGAACAAGCAGCAGGCGGTATTATTCAACCAGCTGTTGAAGCATTAGAACCAGAAAAAAAGAAGAAACTTATTAGATTAATTATGCATAGAAAAGGTATTAAAGTGTATGATGAATCCAAAGAAATAAAAAATATTGATGTTCATGTTGATGATATTAAAACAATTATCGAAGAATCTAAAATACAAATGCAAATAGAAAATATACAAATATGAGAAAAGGACCACTTTCAAAAGCAAAATCAATGGGAATGAATCTTGATGGTGTATTACAAGGCATTGTAGGACAAGATAAAGGTTTAGGAGATACTGTAGAACGTTTTACTAAAACTACTGGTATAAAAAAAGTAGTACAAGCAGTATCAAAAGCAACAGGAAAAGATTGTGGATGTAATGAAAGAAAAAATAAATTAAATAATATGTTTCCGTATATAGGCGAAGTTGATCCAAAAACAACTTTAGATAAACATCCATTAAGCAGAATTAAAAAATTACGTGGTATAAAGGAGAAATAAAAATGTATAAATTATTTACAGATAAAGCTGAATTATTTGAATGTGATATTAAAATTGAAGGAGCAAGCCTTTCTAATTCATCAGCTAGATTAGTAGTTGAAACATCAGAATATAGTTTAATGTTTAACGGTTCTATAAATTCATCAGGAAAATGTAAAGTTCCTATTAGAAAATTAAAAGGACTTATAGATGAAAGTAATAAAGGTAATATACGTTTAGAAGTTATAGCAGAAGATACATTTTTTACACCATGGGAAACTGATTTTGAAGTACAAGCAAGTAAAAAAGTAACTGTTGAAATCAAATCGCAGACAACAAAAACACCAATAGTAGAAACTAAAGGACCAAAAGTAAAAGTTACAAAAGTTAAAAAAGTAAAACAAATGAAAAAATCCACAATTACAGAATCAGAAAAAACTCATATATTAAATATAATGAAATTATTAATTCATGAAAATGTTAATATAGATAATCTTTCAATAAAGAAAGACAAATTAAATAAGGTTATAGCTACATATACTCAATTCAAACCAATTAATGAATCGTCAAAAGGAAAAGTTATTAACGGAGTATTGAACGTATTAGCAAAACAAAAATAGGGGTTATAGATGGCTGGTTCAAACGACTTTACAGGCCAAAATATTCAGGACACTTACCAAAGAGTCTTACAAATATCATCTAGCGGTGCTTTAGCAGATGGAACAGGATCTCTTGTTCCTATAATATTTGTTACAGCTAGTCATGCAATATCTTCATCTATTGAAATATTAAAAGAAGTTTCTTCATCAAATGCTGATACTGCTTCATATATACAAGCAGTAAATATAGAACAGCCATTTACTCATATAACAGCATCAGGAGATATAAGTTCAAGTGGTACAATAATTGCAGAGAGTCTTAATATAAAAGGTAATACTATATTAGGTGATAATAATGGGGGAGACTTAATTGCAGTATCAGGTAGTATTCAATTAACGGGAAGTAATGGTATTAAGATATTATCAGACTTACCAGGAGGCGATCCATCTGAACCTATTGGAATATATGCTGAATCTAGTGGGCAAATGGCATTTCAGGGTGATGGTCAATCTAAGATGATTAATATGAATGCAATTCATACTAATATAGGAATGGTGTTTGACTCAACATCTAATACTGAGGGAGTATTATTAAAATTTGATGGTGGAGGAGATCCAGAATCTATAAACTTCAGAGCAGGTACTGGAAAGTTTATAATTGCAGAAAATAGTTTATTTGTATCAGGTTCTGAACATCACATAACAGCGTCAGGTAATATAAGTGCAAGTGGCGATGTTTATGCAGAATCAATAATACTTCCTTTTGACCAAGCCGTAAATTGGGGTTCTCATGATGGAAATCATATAAGAGTAGATAATGCTACTGGTGATATTATATTTGATACTCTACCGGTTCAAATACAAAACGGATTAAGTCTTGTAGGAACAAATGGTAATATTACAGCCTCAGGTGATATAAGCGCAAGTGGTAATATATTAGCAGCCCAATATAAAACTAAAGGACAGACACTAGGACTTTATCATGAAGGTTCATCTACTATAAGATTAGCAGATTCATCAGAAAAAACTGAAATTTATGGAACAAATATAGAATTAAAAGCTCCAGTAACAGCCTCAGGTGATATAAGCGCAAGTGGAAATATACATGGTGATACTTATACAATAGATGCTGGCGCAACTTTAGCTTCTAGACATGGTTCTGGTACAATTACTTTAGGAAATGCCAATGATAGACTTGTATTAAGTTCAAATGAACAAACCTCTATAGTAGGTCCTATAACAGCATCCGGTAATATAAGTGCAAGTGGAAATATAACATCAAGTCAAATTAACGCAACGGGCACAGGAGTAAATTATTTTGAAGGTAATATTGATCTTGTTAATAATGATAATATGATTCGAAAGGATACAGGCCAATTTATTAAATTTACTTCAACGGCAATACAATTTCAAAATACTGTACAAGTTGCTAATTTTACAAATGGTGAAGCAGTATTTAATGATGGTCATCATTCATCACAAGATTTTAGAGTTGAAGGAGATACTAAAACGCATTTACTGTTTGTAGATGCCAGCGTAGAAAAGGTTGGTATTGGAAGAGGTTCTGCATTAACTTCAGTAGATTCAACATTAGATGTCACTGGAGATCTAACTGTTTCATCTGATATAACAGCATCTGCAGAAATAAGCGGAAGTACATTAATGACAGCTGCATCAGCATCTATTAACGTGTTAAAAGGAAATGATATATCAACTACAGGATTAGCAGTATCAGGATTTATTTCTGCTACTGATATAACAGCATCAGGAGATATAAGTGCAAGCGGTATATTATATGGTACAGATTTATATATAAGTAATAAAGAATTTATAGATTATTCTCCAACCGACAATATATATAGAGTATCAGGTGATGCCACTCCAATTAAGTTTTTTACAAGCATAGAAGCTATAAATATAACAGCCTCAGGAAACATAAGCGCAAGTGGTGGAAATATAACTGCAAACTTTCCAGATACAAATGTAGATGCATCTCATTATCCACTTGTATCAACCGGCCAAAATGGAACAATAGAATCACAAAACACTCTACGTTTAAACCCTTTTACTAGCGGTGTCTTTTTAGCAGGAGACATAACAGCATCTGGAAATATAAGTTCAAGTGGTGAAGTTATTACAAATACATTAAGACTTACAGCAGGAGTTAATGATTATATAGTTGGTTCAGGAACATCAGTTAATATAAAATCAGCTGATGAAAGTATTCGTTTAATAGGTGACGTAACAGCGTCAGGTAATATAAGCGCAAGTCGTACTATTACAGCACCAGATTACATAATTGGAAATAGAAAATTTGCAGGTGTTAATTCAACAGATCAGGCCGGTATATCACTAGGAAATGATGGAGCTGGTAATTTATTATTAACTCATTTAACAGCCTCAGGCGATATAAGTGCAAGCGGAAGAATAAGTGCAGATAATTTATTTTTGGATGCAGGTTCATTTGATATACGAACAGGAAATACATATACATTTAATCCGTCTTCAGGAACAGGAACTATAAGTTTTGATGTTGGTGTATCCAACCAAGCAATTATTATTTCTAATAAAAGATTAGCAATAACAAATGATGAAGCAAGATTAGAATTAGGAACTGTAACAACTCCTACCAATGTAACAGCATCTGGTCATATCAGTTCAAGTCATAATTATATTGGTAGTAGACAGTTTAATATTCCTGGAGCTACAGATAATAGTTTAACTCAAGGAGATATAATTTATTACGGTAATGAAGGATCTATAGCAACCGGTGATATTGTTTATCTTAAAACAGATGGAACATGGAATAAATCAGATGCCGATGTTGTTGGAAGAGCAACAGCACTTCATGGAATTGCATTAGGATCAGATGCTAGTGAAGATGGTATATTGTTAAGAGGAATGTATACATTAGATCATGATTTAGGAGACTCCCAAGCTGGAGTACCATTATATTTATCCGATACTGAAGGCACATTAACAGCAACAGCACCTAGTAGTACAGGACAGGTAGTAAGAATAATGGGATATCAATTAGGTGATGACGATCAAATATGGTTTGATCCTGATAAATCATGGGTTGAATTAACATAAGGAGAATAGTTATGAGCGATTATACAATTAATGAATTACAGCAAATGTTAGCAGACAAAATTGATGAAGAAATATCTATAGCAGATCCAACAACAGATCTTATCGAGGTAGTTTCATTAGCTTCAGATTTAGAAAATGAAAAAATAATGTCTGGTAGTATTATAGTAGGAAATATTTGCAAATCACTTTCAAATGATAAACAATTTGTAGAACAAAGATATTATACAACAGAAACAGAAAATAACTCTATTGTAGGATGGGCAGTAACAAATAGAACATATATTACAGGTTCTTATTCAGATACATTAACTACTCCTACTATACAAATTGTAGGAACACGAATAAAAGAAAGAACAGTTATAAAGGGATAAACCATGGCAACATTTTATGTAAGCGCACAAACAGGAAATGATAGTGATGATGGAACATCAGTTGCAAATGCAAAAGCGACTTTACAAGCAGGTATTGATCTTGTTGCAACTGCAGGTGATATTGTTTATGTGGCGCCTGGTACATATCGTGAAACTGTAAATTGTTCTAATAGTGTAAATGGTACAGCTGGAGATCATGTAAAAATTATTGGAGATCCTGACTGTGAAGTTTTTGTAGATGAAGATAAAGGTATAGTACGAATTACCGCATGTGATGCAAATGAATTGCATACTCAAGATAGTAGAGTAGTATATGCAAATAAAGGAATGCATGAATTTCATAACTTTTATGTTGATGGAATTGGTAGTGATATACCAACAGCAACTACATTTCAAAATAAAAGTGGAATGGAATCATCAACAGATGGAAGAAATTTAGCTGTTAATTGTATAGTACAAAATGTTCCTGTAGCATTTGATAAATTTAATACACATCGATGTGTTGGAATGGCCAGTTTATATGCATATGAAAAAGGAAGAAAGCATACGAATAGTATAGGAATAGCATCTTACCGAGTATTTTATCAAGGTGATTATTGTATTGATTGTATTGCTGTTGGAGGAGACCAAGCAGGATTTCAAGACATTGATGTAGTAATAGGTTGTTTTTCAATGGCATCTGGTAACGCAGGATTCAGGAATGCTAGTTCGCTTGATATTACTCATGATTCAATATCTGTTTGTAATCAATTTGGAATGTTAGGAACTTCCGCTACTACTGGAGTAATTTCTGGTAGTTATTCTGCAATGTGTTTAAATGCATTTTATCGAGGAGCTCCTTATGGCCATGTATTTGGTGCAGGACATTATAGGAGCCAGACAAGTACAGCTAACTTTCCTTATCAAGATTCAAGTTGGGCTATAGGAGATAATAATACTAAACTTGGTCCAAGTATGTTATTTGGTTATAACAATGTTAGGAAAATAGCAGAAGCTATGAAACCAATATTTATACCAGAAGGTTTGCGTGGTACTAGTACTTCGGATAGAGATGAAGATCGAAATGAAGATGTACAATCATATATGCAACTTGTCGTTGATATGAATAGTCAAGATATTTTAGGACATCCTAGATCAATGGGTAATGCAACTGCTAGTTTACATTTAATGGATGATAAAATGACTGCAAGAGACTTAGGTCCATGGGAACATTCAACTGTTGATTTTACTGCCTCATTTTCTTCATCTGCGGACGGTATAAAAATATTAGGCGAAGGTGTACAGTCATTTGATATAGCAGTACAATCTGGTTCAGCATTTACTGCAAGTGTAGGAGCAAAATGGACAGTAACAGATTCACAAGATACAACACCGGCAATATTTGTGCAATATGCAACTAATTATTTATCTTCATCACAATTGCCTGGAGATACTGGAAATGTATTTATGACAGGATCTCAACGTGTAATTACATCATCATATGGTACAGCCGCAGCAAATACATGGGAAACCATAGCATTAGAAGTTCCTGTTTCTGGACAAGATCAAGTATATCAACTACAATTACGATCAGGTAATTCTGGTTCAAGTAATATAACAGTATTTAGTGATTTGGAGATTTCATAATGATAATAAAAAATGGACAAGTATATTATAGACCTAGAATTAAAAAAGATAGTACAAAACAATCAAGTTTTCTTATTAAAAATGGACAAGTGTTTTATAACTTATCTTTTAAAAAACTACCTATAGTAACCACAGTTGCAGGTTATGGACAAAAAATATTAAGCATAACATCTTCTAATATTAATAAATTTATAGGTGTTGCAAGAACAGCTATTGAAAAAGTTATAGGAGTAGAATAATGCCTGTAATTACATCTAACACATCTGACCCACCACAATTTGCATCTTCAATTGCAAATAATGATGGAACTGCTATAAAGACAGAAGAATCAATTGATTTTACAGGATGGTCTGGAACGTTACCCTCAGGTGCCACAATAACTGGAGTTCAAATTATAGCAGATTGTGCAATTGATCCACTAGTAGACGGCGCAGCTGCAAATTCAGTTTGGACTATTACTATTGGTAGTGACACAAGCGATGCAATTACTCCAGATACTAGCATTCCTTCACCTCTTGCATTTGCAGAAGTTACATGGGGTTCTGATGCCACGTTATGGGGCCTTGGATCAAATATTTGGAACAATGATATATCTTTCTCAGATATTACTGTAACATTTAACACCCCTGGAAGTAATGTTTTTTATATAGACCAACTGCAAATGAAAATACATTATACTACACCTAGCGATGGTTCTCCTATTAAATTATTAGAAGGTTACATTCAACTTATTAACGGCCGTATTAGCATTTAATCTTTCGTTTCTACATATTTATATAAAAATGGAGAGAAAGTAAGCTATGGCAGTAAAAGTTCCAATTTGGCCGGGTTCGGCATCATTTACAGAAGGAAGTACTCCTTTTGGATTATATGATACAGATAATGATTTTACATCATCTGCAGATAATACTGCAGAATGGTGTGCAAAAAGACTAGGATATCCATTAACTGATATAGAATTGCAAGATGTAAATTTTTACGCATGCTTTGAAGAAGCTGTAACAGAATATGGCAATCAGTTAAATACATATAATATTCGTGACAACATGATCAATTTGTTTGGTGCAGCAACAGGTTCAAATTTATCTGGTCAAAAAGTATCTTCTAATATGGGAGGCTTAGTTGAATTAGCAGAAGAGTATGGAACAGAAGCAGGTTCAGGAGGAAATGTAACATATTTTACAGGATCTGTATCAATGTCTGCAAATCAACAAATATATGATTTAACAGATTCAGGAATTGTATCATTAGAATCTGGAACTGCAGGAATTGATGAAATAGAAATAAAAAGACTTTATCATGAAGCACCTCCTGCAATTGCAAGATATTTTGATCCATTTATAGGAACAGGATTGGGATCTCAACAAATGTTAGATTCATTTGGTTGGGGTAATTATTCTCCAGGTGTATCATTTATGATGATGCCAACATATGCAGATGTATTAAGATTGCAAGGAATTGAATTTAATGATCAAATAAGAAAATCAGCATATTCATTCCAATTAATAAATGATAGATTGCGAGTATATCCATTACCATCAGGAGATAATTTTACAGTAATTCATTTTGACTATATATTAAAATCAGATAGAAGTAATCCTTTAAAAGGTTCGACAGGAACAATATCTGATTATTCAAATGTTCCATATCAAGATATTATTTATTCAAATATTAATTCAGTAGGTAAACAATGGATAAGAAAGTATAGTTTAGCATTAGCAAAAGAAATGTTAGGATATATTAGAGGAAAATATTCTGCAATACCAATACCTAATGCAGATGTAACATTAAACGGAGCAGACCTAACATCAGCCGCTCAGACTGAAAAAGAAGGTCTTATAACAGAACTAAAAGAAATACTGGATTCAATGTCTAGGCAAGCACAATTGGAAAGAAAACAAGCTGAAGCAGATGCATTGCAACAGCAGATGAACAAAATACCACTTAAAATATATGTAGGGTAATTATGGCGTTATTTGGATCAGCAAGAGATGCGAGTTTAATTAGATCAATCAATAACGAACTTATTGTCAATTTTATAGATACAGAAATTGAATTTTATAAGTTGGTATTAAATGAAACACGTGAAAATATTTACGGAGAATCAGTTTCAAAAAGATATTACAATGCTATTAAGATTCCAGGTCTTATGCAAAAAGATGAAAAAACTATGATAGGAGATGATTATGGAATTGATTCTACAAGAACAGGTGTTTTTGCATTTTCAAGAGATTATTTAGTTGATAGAACTATAATAATGGAAATTGGAGATATATTATTTTGGGATAATGATTATTATGAAATTGATAAAGTTAGTTCATCACAATATTTTGCAGGAAAAAACCCAAGTACAGATTTAGGATTTACTACAGGAGATAGAGGAGAATTTGGATATAGTGTTGCAATAACAGTAGAAGCTCATATGACTCAAAGAAATAAACTTAATCTAATAGAAACTAGATCAGGTGGTGTAAATCAAGAATATCAATTACCAAAAAATTTATAACAAATGGGAAAATTAAAATTAAATAAAACGCAAAGTAGTTTTTCTGTTGATAAAACTACCAATCGTGCTAATCAAGTAAGGCGTGATACTGATACTATTAAAACACCTTCATGTACTATATATGATGTTGATTATGCAATTATTTCATATTTACGAGATGTTATAAAACCTACTGTATTGGAAGATGGAAATATAATTGATATTCCAATTGTATATGCAAATGGTGAAAAATGGAGCCAAGTCCAGAAACATGGATATATGAGAGATCAAAAAGGTAAACTAATGTCTCCATTAATTGTACTAAAAAGAAACAGTATCACAGAAAGAGATACATTAAAAAAATTAGATGTAGAACAAAATCCATCAGGTAATACTCAAACATTACGAAATAGATTTACTCAAGCAAATAGATATGATAGATTTGGTGTATTAAATAATGCAAAACCTACTCAAGAATTTTATATAACATCTGTACCTGAATTTGTTGATGTGACATATGAAATGTTAATATGGACGCCTTATATTGAAGATATGAATAAAGTTATAGAATCAATTATGCCAACAGGTGGATTTGCTTGGGGTACAAGTTGGAAGTTTAATACATATATAGATGATTATTCATTTGAAACAATGAACAATACTGGAGAAGATAGATTAATTAGAGCTACACTGCCATTACGTACAAAGGCAACATTGTTAATGGAAGATGAGTTGCGCATTTCTACTATGCAAAAAAGATATGCCGTTAAACAAATTAAATTTGGATCAGAATATCAAACAGATGAATTTCCTGCAAAACTAGTTGAAACAGGAAAAACATATAGTCAAATAGAATCTGAAATAGATCTATTATCAAAAATTACAAAACAAGCACAAGAAAGGAGTTAAGTTATGCCATTAAATGATCAGTTATTAAAAAAAGGAATATATGCTGCATTTCAAAGACAAGCAGTAAAAGGAGAAGAAAGTAAAAGATCAACTGTTGATCAATTATCTTCTGATCTTGCAAGAGCAATATCTGTATATATTAGATTGGGTACAGTACAAACAGCTGTAATAGGATTTGGGGTAGGAGCAACTGCCCCTCATCCAATGATAATTCCAGTATTTACTGCGAATGTAGGTAACGGTATAGGAGTTATAGTTTAATGGTTGTTTGAGATAAACATAGTATATTTATATATGTTAATAAGGAGAATAAGTTATGTCAGAACAAAAACAGTTTACAAAGGAAGAACTTGAAAAAGTTCAAGGTTTACGAGATAGAATGTCTAGATTAGTAGCACAATTTGGAGAACTAAAATTAGAACAAATTTTGCATGAACAAAAAAGTAAAAATATAGAATTACTTGAAGATCAATACAATAAAGAATATTTAGATATACAAAACAAAGAACTTGAATTAGTTAAAACGTTTAACGAAAAATATGGCCGAGGAACTCTAGATTTAGAATCTGGGACTTTTTCACCAGCAAACTAAAGGTTTGAGGTCATTTAAGCATATTTATTAAAAAGAAAATAAACAGGAGAAATTAAATGGCTGAAAAAATTGTATCGCCTGGTGTATTTACCAGAGAAAGAGACTTAACCTTTTTACCAGCAGGAATCCAAAATATTGGAGCTGCATTAATAGGACCAACGGTTAAAGGACCAGGTTTAGTCCCAACTATGGTAACATCAATGGCCGAATATAGAGCATTATTTGGTGACGTATTCGAAAGTGGATCAGGAGCTAACTTAGGAAATTATACTTACCTAACATCATTAGCAGCTGAAGAATATTTAAAACATCATGACACCTTAACAGTTGTAAGAATATTGGCTGGTGATTTTGGTGGAGCTAATTCAAATGTTGTTTCAGAAGGACAACATACTTTAGGATTAGAGACAGGAACATCATTTAAACTTTTTACAGTATCAGATGGAGCTATATTAAATAGTGGAGGAGCAGCAGCATCTACAAATGGATCTGGTTCTGCAGGAGATGAAGGAACAAATAATATTCTAACATCAGGAACAAAAGATAATATAAGATGGGAAGTTGCAAATGTTAATACATCAAGAGGAACATTTTCATTATATATTAGATCTGGTAATGATACTATTAAAAGAAAAAATATTCTTGAAACATGGAACAACTTATCATTAGATCCTAATTCAACTAACTTTATATCTAAAAGAATTGGTGATTCAAAACTTAATCTAAAAAATTCAGGAACAACGACACCATATATTCAATCATCAGGATCTTATTTAAATAAATCAAAATATGTAAGAGCTGAAGTAATAAGAAAAACATTAAATTATATTGATGAAAATGGAAATGTTGCATCAAATGCATTTACAGCATCTTTACCAGCAGCAGTTTCTGGAACATTCTCAGGAGGTGGAGATGGTAATGTTCAACATCCACAATTGTTTTATGATAAAATTACTGCAACTAATACGCAAGGATATGATTTAGGAACAGCAGCTAATGGTAAAACAGCATATGAAGATGCAATTAACTTATTAGCAAATTCAGATGAATATGATGTTAACTTAGTATTAGTTCCGGGTGTGATTGCATCATTAGCAGGTCATTCAACTATTGCATCATCTGTAATACAAATGTGTGAAGATAGAGGAGATGCATTTGCAATTGTTGATCCAGTACCTTATGCATCAACAATAACTGATGCAACTACAGAAGCATCATCTAGAGATACTAATTATGCTGCAATGTATTGGCCTTGGATTCAAGTAGCCGATAATTATGCATCTAAAAATGTATGGGTTCCTGCTTCTGTTGTAATGGGTGGTGTATATGCATTTAATGATAAGGTAGCAGCTGAATGGTTTGCACCTGCAGGTTTAAATAGAGGTGGAATTGATATTGCAATACAACCAGAAAGAAAATTAACTCATGGTAACAGAGATACTTTATATGATGACAATGTTAATCCATTAGCAACTTTCCCTAATAGTGGAGTAGTAGCATTTGGACAAAAAACATTACAGAAAAAAGCATCTGCATTAGATAGAGTAAATGTTAGAAGATTATTAATTGCAGCTAAGAAGTTTATTGCTTCATCGACAAGATTCTTGGTATTCGAACAAAATACAGCAGAAACTAGAAATAGATTCTTAAGTATTGTGAATCCATATTTAGAATCAGTACAACAAAGACAAGGTTTACATGCCTTTAAAGTTGTAATGGATGAATCAAATAATACACCAGATGTAATTGATAGAAACCAAATGGTAGGACAATTGTTCTTGCAACCAACTAGAACAGCAGAATTTATAATTATTGACTTTAACATTCTTCCGACTGGTGCAGCATTTCCAGAATAATAGATAAGAAAAAGTAGAGTTGAGTATATTTATATTAAATAAATAGGAGATAAAAAAATGGCAGATTTACTAAGTCCAAATGAAATAATGTATACCGCATATGAGCCTAAAGTAGCCAATAGGTTTATTATGTATATAGAAGGTATTCCAGCTTATATAGTTAAAGCTGCATCTAGACCATCAATTGATCAAGGTGAATTAATTTTAGATCACATTAATGTTGAAAGAAAATTAAAAGGAAAATCTAGATGGCAAGATATTACGGTAACATTATATGATCCAGTTGTTCCATCTGGAGCGCAGGCAGTTATGGAATGGGTTAGATTACATCACGAATCAGTAACTGGTAGAGATGGATATTCTGATTTTTACAAAAAGGATATTGTATTTAATACATTAGGTCCTGTAGGTGATAAAGTTGAAGAATGGACAATTAAAGGTGCCTTTATCTCTGCTGCAACCTTTGGTGACATGGATTGGGCTACAGAAGATGCAATTAATATTGAATTAACAATTAAATATGATTATGCAATCCTTCAATTCTAGATCAAAGATTATATAAGATCATTAAAAATCCTACCTATACGGTGGGATTTTTTTTGCTCTTGCATATTTATAATAAATTAAATGTT
>MDSV01138223.1_pt1 | contig 13594 bp, 14 predicted proteins | sample 810851 | NCBI WGS metagenome assembly MDSV01 (sample SAMN05326640, study PRJNA326480) | marine metagenome | isolation source: seawater | place: Atlantic Ocean: North East | collected 2012 | reverse complement strand
TTTTGTTTTTAAACTTTCTCTTCCACCGATAAAAATTGGTTTTATATTTTTATATAATTGTGACCTAAGATAATCATTTGTTTTATTTCCAATTAAAAAATAGTTATCAATTATTACTTGATGATGCAAAGCTGGAAGAATTAAACGTTTTGAAAAACATGAAATTTTTATATCTCTATGTTTTAATGCGATAGCTAAAGTAGCTGGAAATTGCATTTCATTTTCAATTATTGCATTTTTAACATTTTTGTATTCATCTAATCTTTTTAAATTTTTGAGCACATTTAATGCAAAAATGAAAATTTTAATTCCTAATTTTAAATCAAATTTTAAAGATGCTTTTAAAAGTAAAGAAAATAAAAGAATGATATTACCTCTAAAAGGTAATGGCGTTTTTTTATTAAACCAAAAAATTAAATCAATTTTGTATCTCTTGTAAAAAGATAAACTTTTTTTATCGAGATTATTATACAATTCACAAATCTCAATATTATCTTTATGTAAGACATCTTTTTTATTTGAGGAAAAGAAAAAATTTTTTTTGTCTAGGTAGTTTCCATTGGCATTTACTATTCCTGCATTTATAAAAAAAATTGTTCTTTTATTATTAATTTCCGGCTTATTTTTTTTTTTGTTTTTAGTTTTTATCGCAGTTTTTACAGTAATTTTGCTAAAAAGTTTTTTTAGAAATATATTTAAAACATATATGAGATTTGAAAAAAAATTTAAAAAAGGGGGCTTTAAAATTTTGAAATTTTTATAATCTATTGTGATTAAATCATTTAATAAGTCTCTATTAATCCAGAAATAAATTTTCTCATTGTTTTGTTGTATTTTATTACCAAACTCAAACAAAACATACCTATCCCACAATTCATATTTCAAATAATTAAAAAGTAGAATTTTAAAATATGTTTTCTGTAAAAAAATTTTTTCTAATTTCTTATCCCATATACTCCTAGTTACCCTCCGGGTTAACATATTTGCTTGATAAAGAGATTTTTTCTTCTTCTTATTGTAGTTTAAATTAATTGAATAACTAATGTCATTAAAATCAATTTTAGATATGTTCATTTTTTTTAAAACTGATATAAGAGATTTTTTTCTTAGAAAAGTAGAAATTTTAAAAAAAAAAACTTTAAAGTTTAAAACTCTTAATAAGAACATTAAGAATATATTAAAAATATTTAGTTCTTCAAAAATAATTTTTTTCATCTATTTTTTTTCTTTAATTATTTTAATAATTTTTTCAAAATTTGTCTCTTTCTTTGATTTTAGGTGACAAATGTAGTTGTTAAAATATTTTTTATACTTTTTTTTATTTACCACTAGGAGTTTATCAAAACTTTTCTCGTAGGAAACTTTGTCATCAACGTTTACTAAAGTTGAGCCTAGATGCTTTGATAAGAATTTTACATGATAAGCATCATGTGAATTATTTATTTCATCTGTAGTATAAAATATAATGGGTTTTCTATGCATTACAGCGAAACCCATAGCAGTGCTTGTATAGTTTATTACTCCTAAACTTTTTGAAATGAACTTGTTAGTTTGTTTGTAGTTAATTACCTTTCTATTTTTAAATTTAGTTTTGTTAATTTTCAAGTTTGATCTTGGGTGAGCCGAGATTATTACTTTCACATCTAGTTTGTATTCTAAAAATTTAAAAAATCTATTTAACGAGTCATAGTATTTATTTACACTTACGTAAGGTGGAATATTTCTAATTTTATAACCATTGTGGTAAGGTAAATATTGATCTACAAATAATAAAAATCTTTCATTGGAAATTATTTTACTTTTTTTTTCATTTAGAAAATTTTCATAATCTAAACTTTTTCCATAAATTATTTTTGATCCCCGATGTATTTTATTTTTGTTAAGGTATGCTTTTATACCTACACAAAAATAATAATCATAAACAAAATTGATATCATTGTCCCTGTTGACTCTGTTATAGTTAAATAATTTTTTAATATAATAAAAAAATAGTTCTTTATTATTAAAGACTACTCTTAAAAAGAATTTTATTTTTAACACAAAATTTCTTTTAAATTCTGGCACTAAACTAGTTCGATAGTTTACAAGTTTAATTTTATTTTCATTAATTGCTTGTCTAAATATATTTAAGTTATTATTTTTGCTTGATAAATCAAATGCACATACAAATTTATTTTTTATTAATATTTTTTTAAATTCTTTGAAAGAATTAACTTTTAAAAGTTTTTTGGTCTTATAAAATCTACTGTGCTCTTTAATGAAGAACTCCCTATTAAATAGATTTGTAAAATCTATAAAATAAACATTATATTTTTTACTTAACTTTTCTAAACCAAATCTAATATAGTCTCTTTTAAAGAATCCTATTGCCCCGAAAAACAAAACATTTTGCATATCTTTACTTATTTTTTGAAAAAAATATTAAAATATATTGAATTATATAGAAATATTAAGTATTGTTCAACTATTGAACATAAAATATTTAAAGTATGAAAGACAATAAAGATTATTTAGACGTTTTGATTAAAATTCAAAAGAATCCTGAGCAAAATCAAAGAAGTTTAGCAAAAACATTAGGATTTAGTCTAGGGAAGTTTAACTACATCTTAAAGTCTTTAAAAAATAAGGGTTATATAAAAGTAAAAAATTTTCAAAAAAACCCTAATAAAATGAATTATTTCTATTATCTGACTCCCAAGGGTTTTACAAAAAAGACAAATCTAGCAATTAATTACTTAAATAGAATTAGTAAAGAATATGAAGAAATTCAAAAAGAAATTAAAAGATAATTAAAATGAGAAAAGTATTTGTAACTGGTGCTGATGGATTTATAGGATCACATTTAGTAGAGACTTTAGTTAAAAAAAATTACAAAGTAAAAGCATTAGTTTATTATAATTCTTTTAATAGCTTTGGCTGGCTAGATAAAATTAACTCAAAAATTAAAAAAAAAATTGAAATCATTACAGGTGATATTAGAGATTATAATATAATCAAAAATTGTTTAAAAAACTGTGATAGTGTAATTAATCTTGCAGCCTTAATCGGTATACCGTATTCTTATTATTCTCCTAAGTCATATTTTGATGTTAATGTTGATGGAACACTAAATATTTTGCAAGCATCAAAAGATCTTAAAATAAAAAAAATTATTCACACTTCAACCAGTGAAGTTTATGGAACCCCAGAATACTTACCAATCAATGAGGCCCATAGAGTAAATGCTCAGTCTCCTTATGCTGCTTCAAAAATTTCAGCAGACCAGTTAGCATTATCTTTTTATCAATCTTTTTCTACACCAGTCTCAATAATTCGTCCTTTTAATACTTTTGGACCACGACAATCCGCTAGAGCGATAATACCAACAATAATACTACAAATACTATCTGGCAAAAAAAAATTAAAATTAGGCAATCTGTATTGTACAAGAGACTTAAGTTTTATTGATGATACGGTAGACGGTTTTATCGCTATGTTGAGAAAAGATACTTTCGGTGAGGTAATAAACTTAGGAACTGGTTACGATGTATCAATTAAAAAACTAGTCAATCTAATAGCAAAAGAAATGTCAGTAAAAGTAGAAATTTTAACCGATAAGAATAGAGTGCGACCTAAAAGAAGCGAAGTGGAAAAATTAAGAGCTAATAATAAAAAAGCAAAAAAAATTTTAAATTGGCGACCAAAATATTTTAATGAAAAAGGCTTAATAAAAGGTTTATCCAAAACTATTGAATGGTTTTCAAAAAAAGAAAATCAAAAGGATTATAAATCAGAAATTTATAATATTTGATTGTATGAGAAAAAATTTTATAAAAAAATTAGCACGATCTATCAAATTAGTAACAAATTCAAGGAAACCAAGGCTTCATGAACCTTTTCTTAATCAAAGTGAGATAATTGAATTAAAAAATTGTATTAAAAGTAATTATGTATCTACAGTCGGACCTCAAGTAAAAAAATTTGAAAAGAAATTATCTAAATTGACTGGTGCAAAATACGTAGTTGCTACTAATAGCGGGACAAGTGCATTACATTTAGCTTTAAAAGCTTTAAACGTAGAAAAAAATTCAGAAGTTTTAATTCCATCCTTAAACTTTGTAGCTGGAGGTAATGTGATAAAATATTGCAGTGCTATCCCGCATTTTATTGAGTCTAATAAAATCGATCTTTCTGTAGATCCGTTAAAACTAAAAACTTATTTGAAAAGAATTGTTAAATTAAAAAATGGGAAATGCATCAATATAAAAACCAAAAGACCAATAATTGCTTTGATTGTTGTACATGTTTTTGGTCACAGCGGAAATATAAAAGAAATAAAAAGAATTTGTAATCTTTATAAGATAAAACTTATTGAAGATGCAGCTGAAGCAATAGGAGCATTTTATCAAAGTAAACATCTTGGAACTTTTGGCAAATGCGGAATCTTAAGCTTTAATGGTAACAAAACTATTACAACTGGAGCAGGTGGAGCATTACTTACCGATGATAAAAATTTGGCAAAGAAAGTTTTAAAACTTTCGTTAGTTTCAAAAATACCACATAAATGGAAGCTTGAATACGATGATATCGGCTACAACTATAGAATGCCAAGTATTAACGCTGCAATTGGATTATCACAATTAAAAAAATTGAATTTAATGATTAAAAAGAAAAAAAAATTATTTTTGAATTATAAAAAGGAATTTAAAAAATATTCTGAATTTATTTTTTTGGATCAGCCAAAAAACTGTAAAAGTAACTTTTGGCTTAATACGATAATATTAAAAAATAATTCAATGAAAGTGCGTAACAACATTATAAAAAAATTAAATCAATATGGTGTTCAAGCAAGACCATGTTGGAAACTTTTGCATAAACTAAAACAATTCTCTAATTATCCTCAAATGAACTTATCAATATCAGAAAAACTTGAAAAAAATATAATAAATATTCCAAGCAGCTCAATTTATGGTTAAAAAAAAGAAGCAAATTATTTTAATTGGAGCAGGAGGGCACGCAGAGTCGTGTATAGATTTACTAAATGAACAGAATAAATTTATTCTTAAAGAGGTTTTAGGAAAAAAAAAGAATTAAGAAAAAAATTACTTAATAAATACACTGTCAAATATGATGATAGCAAATTAAAGCACTTAGTTAAGAAATATCCTTACGCTGTAATAGGGGTTGGTCAAATTACTAAAAAAAATCCTCGCATTAAAATTTTTGAATTACTAAAAAAAATGAAATATTCGTTACCGAAAATTTGCTCAAAACACGCAATTATTTCAAAACATTCAATAATAGGGGAAGGGAGTGTTGTTATGCATGGTGCGATTATTGGAGCAAAAGTGAAAATAGGAAAAAACTGCATCATAAATAGTAATTCCTTAATCGAACATGGATCAACAATTGGTGATCATTCTCATATCTCCACATCAGCAACTATTAATAGTGGTGTAATGATTGATGAAAATTGTTTTATTGGAAGCAATTCAGTCATTAAGCAATCAGTTCATATTAAAAAAAACTCTTTTATTAAAATGGGGTCAGTAGTTAAAAATTAAAAAATGAAAAAAACTCTAATTATTGCTGAAGTAGGTGTAAATCATGATGGTGGTTTTAAAAAAGCAAAAAAACTAATTGATGCTGCCAAAAGTGCCGGCGCGGATATTGTAAAGTTTCAAATTTTTAATTCATCAGAACTTACAACAAAAAACGCACCTATAGCTAATTATCAGAAAAAACTAAAATTTAAATCTCAAAATGAAATGTTAAAAAATTATGAACTTTCGGAAGATAATTTTATCAAATTAAGTCAGTATTCTAGAAAACAAAGAATTGAATTTTGTGCCTCTTTTTTTAATGAAATTAAATTGAGCCTTTTAAAAAAACTAAAATTAAAAAGGTTGAAAATACCTTCGGGTGAAATAACAAATTATTTTCTGTTAAGTTTTTTAGGAAAACTCAATAAAAAAATTATACTTTCTACCGGAATGAGCACGAAAAAAGAAATTTCTAATGCTATAGATTTACTAGTCAAAAGTGGTACAAGAAAAAAAAATATATCAATTTTACACTGCAATACTGAATATCCTTCACCTATAAAAGATGTAAATTTATTAGCCATTAAAGATTTAAAAAAACATTTTAAAATTGAGGTTGGATATTCAGATCACTCTAATAGTCGAGAGGTTCCAATTTCAGCTACCGCGCTTGGCGCAAATATTATAGAAAAACATTTAACTTTGGACAAAAATCTTAAAGGGCCAGATCATAAATCAAGTTTAAATCCAACTCAGTTTGCAGAAATGGTCAATTCAATAAGAAATACCGAAAATCTTTTGGGTAAAGAAAAAAAAATGATCTCACACAGCGAAAAAAAAAATATTATTAAGTGCAGACAGTATTTAGTTGCAAAAAAAAAAATAATAAAAGGAGCAATCTTAAATTTAAAAAATATTACCTGTAAAAGAACAGGCTACAAAGGTATATCACCAATGGATATTAAAAAAATCATAAATAAAAGGGCTAAAAAGAATTATAAAAAAGATGAGAAAATTTAGTAGAAAAAAAATTTGTTTCATTTCAAGCACAAGGGCAGATTTTGGCATTATGTCTAAATTTATTGAAACTCTTCAGAAAGATAAATCATTAGACTTTAAATTAATTGTAACCGGATCACATCTTAAAAAAAAATATGGATCTACTATTAAAGAAATAAAAAATGAAAAAATTAAGATATATAAAAAAATTAAAATTTTAAATGGAAAAAACGACAAGATAAGTCTTCTTAAAAATTCAAGTAATATATTATTAAAATTTTCTAAAGAATTAAAAAAACTTTCACCAAATTTAATAATATTATTAGGTGATAGATATGAAATTTTTTGTGTAGCATATTGTGCTTTTATTTTAGGAATACCTATTGGCCATTTTTATGGAGGAGAGGTTACAGAGAATTCTTTAGATGATAGCTTAAGACATTCTATTACAAAACTATCTAATTTTCACTTTGTATCAACTAGAAAATATAAACAAAGAATTATACAATTAGGTGAAGAAAAAAGAAATGTTTTTCACATCGGGTCTTTAAGTTTAGATAATTTTAGAAAATTTAATTTTATTAAAAAAACAGAATTAGAAAAAAAATTAAATATTAATATAAAAAAGAAATTAATATTATGCACACTCCACCCAGAAACAAATAATTTAATTCAATTTGATAAAAAAGTTTCTGAGTGTTTTAAATCTCTAAAAAAAATAAAAGGAACAACAATAATTTTTACAAACCCCAATGATGATTTAGGGACAGATACAATCATAAAACAAATAAAAGAATTTTGTAAAACTAAAAAGGACTGTTATTTTTTTAAATCTTTAGGTCGAAAAATGTACTTATCTTTTTTAAAAGAAGCAAATATTGTCATTGGAAATTCTTCTAGCGGTATTATCGAAACTCCTTCAACAGGAACATTTACTATCAATCTAGGAAAAAGGCAAACTGGTAGAGTTAGGGCTAAAAATGTTTTTGACGTTAAGTTTAAAACAAAAGATATAAACAAAAAAATTAACCATATTTTAAATATGAAAAAACAAAATTTTCATAATCCATACTACAAACTTAACTCGATGAAGCATACAATCTCTATCATTAAGAAATTAAATTTGAGTTTTTCCAAACAAAAAAAATTTTTTGATATAAAATATGATTAAAAGTAGTTTTAATTGGAAAGCATCTATTCTTTCAGAAGAAAACTTAATAAAGGATGTAATAAAAAATCTTAATAAAACAAATTTACAAATCGCTTTAATAACGAAAAAAAAAAAATTAATTGGAACAATAACCGATGGCGATATTAGAAGAGGATTATTAAAAGGATATTCCATAAAAGAGAATTTAAAAAAAATCCTAAAAAAAAATTCAATAACTGTCGGTCCAGAGACAAGTTATAAAGAGGCAAGAGATTTAATGAAATCAAAGTCGATATTGCAAATTCCGATAATTTCAAAAGATAAAAAAGTTTTAGGATTACATGTGTGGAACAAAGAATATACTTTAAAAAAAAAAAATTACTTGGCTGTTATCATGGCAGGGGGATTTGGAAAAAGAATGAGAGACAAAACTTTATTTACTCCTAAACCAATGATACTCCTTCATAATAAGCCTATTTTGGAACATATAATTAATAACCTTAAAAAAAACGGATTTACTGATTTAATTATCACAACCCATTATCTCGAACATAAAATAATAAAACATTTTGGTGATGGAAAGAAATTTGGAGTTAAAATAAGATATATAAAAGAGAAAAAACCCCTTGGCACAGCAGGCTCTCTTTATTCACTAAGAAATACAAAACCTTCATGTATTTTAGTTACTAATGGTGATGTTATATCCAATATAAATTATTCAGAGTTAATAAAATATCATAAAAAAAATAAAGCTGATGCTACAATGGCCGTAAGAGAAATTAAAAGTAAAAACTCTTTTGGCGTAGTTGAGTCCCAAGGTTTAAAAATAACTAAAATTGAAGAAAAACCAATAAGAAAAACTTATATTAATGCTGGAATTTACATTTTAAATAAAAACTTAATTAAATTAATAAAAAAAAAATCTTTTCTCCCAATGACAGATTTATTTAATAAAATAATTTCGAATAATAAAAAATCTATTTTATTTCCTCTTTTTGAAAATTGGCAAGATTTTGCTAAACCAAAGGATTTAATTGTTTCAAAAAGAAAATTTAAATTGTGAAGAAATTAGTAGTTGTTATACCAGCAAGGAAGGGATCCAAGAGATTAAAAAATAAGAATACACTAATTTTGGGTAATAAAAATCTTGTAGAAAGATCTATAATTTTCGCCAAAAAATTAGTCAAAAACAATTGTATTATTCTTTCTACTGACTCTGACAAAATTTTAAAAATAGGAAAAAATTTAGGTATATTAGCATCTTGGAAAAGACCTAAATATTTATCTTTAGATAAATCAAAAACTATAGACGTTGTATTGCATGCAACTAATTGGTATGAAAAAAATATCGATAGCATTAATTCAATTTTGTTATTACAGCCAACAACACCATTTAGAAATTTGATATTTTTTAAAAAAACTATTCGGAAATTTTGGACTTATAAAAAAAAAAATTTTATTTCAGTAAATAGTATAAAAAAAAAATTAATATGGATAAAAATTTACTATTTAAAGGTGAAGTTCTAGGAAAAAACAATGATAATAATTTTAAGATTAATGGGTCATTATATTTATTTAGATTAGATCAATTTAAAAAAAAGCGAAATTTTGTTAATAATTTTTCTTTAGGGGTTCCTATAACTAGCGAAAAATATCAAATAGATATAGACTATTTGCAGGATTTCAATAGAGCAAAAAAATATGAAAAAAATTAAGTTAAGTTACAATTTTTAAACAGGAAAAAATGAAATTTAAAAGACTTCATGATCATATTTATCTTAAAGAAAACAGATATAAAGACACAAAAGAAATGTTTAAATTTATTGAAAAAGAAGCTTTCGAAAAAAAATCAAAAAACCATGTAGAAGAAGTTTGCGATTTTGGTTGTGCTGCAGGAGAATTTTTATATTTCTTAAGAAATAAATATTTAAAAAAAAATTTTACCGGTGTAGATGTGAGGAGAGATTTACTATTAAAAGCAAGAAAGCTAGTAAAAAATGTGAAATTTATAAAAGGTTCAGTATTAAATAAGAAATTATTCAAAAAAAAAAAATTTGATAAAGTTTTTTTAATAGGAGTTCACCCAATTTTTGAAAACTTTGAAAAATGTTTTTTGAATTTAATTAACTGGACGAAGCCAAAAGGGGAAATTTTTATCTGTGATATGTTTAATCCCTATCCTGTAGATGTTTTGATAAAGTATAAATTGTCAAAAAATTATAACTCTAGAATTCTTGAAACTGGATGGAACATATTTTCTCAAAAATCTGTCGCGAAGTTCTTAAGAGAAAAAAATCTTGTCAGAGAATTTAAATTTAAAAATTTTGAAATGCCTTTTGATTTAAAGCCACAAAAAGACCCTGTTAGAAGCTGGACTATTAAATCAGAAAAAAGACGATTAATGATAAATGGTCTAAGTATAATACAGCCACAAACTCTTTTAAAAATTAAATTGAGAGATTTTTGAATGTTTAATGCAGTGATGTTTCATCATTTTCATGGGAAAAAGCACCCAGAAACCATAGGGTCACTTAGTAAAAAAGAGCTTTATAAAATAATCAAACATTTAAAAAAAAATTATAATCTACTTAACGCTGACCAATTTTTAAACAAATCAAAAAATAATAGTCTCTGCGCTAAGGATGTTTGTTTGACTTTTGATGATAATTTAAAATGTCAATATGATGTTGCTTATCCTGTTTTAAAAAAAGAAAAAATTTCTGCTTTTTTTTTTATATATTCAAGTATTTTTGATAAAAAATCAAATCCTATGGAAGTTTTTAGAGATTTTAGTAATACAAAATTTAAGAAAATAAAAGATTTTCATAATTTGTTTTTTTTAACTTTTGAGAAATTATTTGAAAAAAAATTCTTAAGGTACAAAAAAAATTATAACGGTAATTATTTAAAAGAATATTCCTTTTATTCTTCTTCAGATAGAAGATACAGATTTGCAAGAGACATAATATTAGAAAAAAAAGAATACGAGAAAGTAATGACTGAAATGATGGTTTTTAAAAAATACAACGTAAAAAAAAATCACAAAAAACTTTTTATGAGTGTAAAACACTTATCTACTTTGATAAAAAATAAAAACTTGATAGGGCTTCATTCACACAATCATAATACAAATATTAAAAAGATGTCTCAAAAACAGCAATTATCAGATTATAAAAAAAATTTTTATTTTATTAAAAAATACTTTGGTAAAAAACCTTTATCAGCCTCATATCCTTTCGGTCGATATAATTTTCAAACTCTTAAAATTATGAAACATTTAGGAATAAGAGTTGCTTTTTTATCTAAAGAAAATAATAAGATTTCAAATTTAAAGATCGGAAGAATTGATCATGTAAATATGATAAAAAAAATAAAATGAGAACAACTATATTTACAAGCAACAGTCTAAGACATTTTAATTTAATTAATAATATTTCTAAAATTAGTAAAGAGTGCAATGTAGTAATTGAAGCAAAGACAGTTTTTCCAGGCATCAGACAAGATTTTTTTACAAAGTCAAAATTAATGAAAAATTATTTTTTAAATGTTGAAAAAGCTGAAAAAAAGTATTTTTCAAATAACACACATACTAGAAACTTTCTTAAAACAAAAATTATAAAACAAGGAGATTTAAATTATTTAAATAAAAGTGATTTGAGCTTTGCTTTAAAATCTAATGTTTATATTATCTTTGGTTCTAGCTTTATTACTAATAAATGGTTAATTAATTTTTTAATAAAAAAAAAAGCAATAAATATTCATATGGGCCTCTCTCCGTTTTACAGAGGATCGTCTTGTAACTTTTGGGCATTAAAGGATAAAAATCCCGAGTATGTTGGTTCAACTATTCATTACCTTTCTAATGGATTAGATAGTGGGAATATAATATCACATTGTCTTCCAAATTATAAAGAAAAAAATATTTTTAATTATACAATGAGCTCAGTTAAATCAGCTCATGACTGTCTATTAGGTCTTATAAAATCAAAAAAATTATTTAGATTAAGATCACAAAAGCAAAATAAAAACTATGAGATTAGATATTCAAAGAATAACGAATTTAATGATAATTCTCTAAAAAGATTCTCTAAATTAGGTCACTTAAACCTGAGTGGAACAATAAAAAAAATACCTAAAAATTTACTTGTAAATCCCTATTATTTTAACAAATCTATATAAAGAGCATATTTTAATATTATTAAAGTATTGAATTAATGAAATTTTTTGATAGTGTTCAATTTTTGAACAAAATGCTTAATAATAAAACAATTTTAATAACAGGTGGAACAGGTTCGTTTGGTAAAGAGTTTATTAAACAAGCTCTAAAGAATTATAAGCCTAAAAAAATTATTATTTTTAGTAGAGATGAACTCAAACAATATGAGCTAAAAAAAAATTTTTCTGATAAGGATTTAAAAATTTTACGCTTTTTTATTGGAGATGTAAGAGACAAAGATAGAGTTAATCAAGCCCTTTATAAAGTTAATATCGTAATACATGCGGCAGCATTGAAACAAGTAGATACTTCCGAGTACAATCCTTTAGAAACAATAAAAACTAATATAGGTGGTGCAGAAAATATTATATTAGCGAGTTTAAAGAATAATGTGGGTAAAGTTTTAGCTTTAAGTACAGATAAAGCAAGTTCACCAATAAACTTATATGGAGCAACAAAATTAGCTTCAGATAAACTATTTCTTAACGCAAATAATATTACTGGAAGTTCGAAAACAACTTTTTCTGTTTTAAGGTATGGAAATGTGATGTCCAGCAGAGGATCTGTAATACCTTTTTTTCAAAAACTGAATAATGAGAAAAAACCTTTACTTATTACAGATAAACGGATGACAAGATTTTCTTTAACATTAAAGGAAAGTGTTCAGTTTTCTTTTCATGCTTTAAAACAAATGATAGGTGGAGAAATATTTGTTCCAAAAGTAGGTTCATACAGAATTTTAGATTTAGCGAAAGCAATAAATTCTACTGCTAAAATAAAAATTGCAGGAATAAGACCGGGCGAAAAATTACACGAAGAATTAATTTCAAATATTGATGCGACCCACACAATTGACTCTAAAAAATTTTATATAATAACGCCCCATCAAAATATAACAAAATGGAAAAAAGAAAAATTTATTAGGCACAATAATTTAAAAAAAATTAAATTTTGTAATAAGAATTTCCGCTACACAAGTGGTGAAAATAAAAATTTTTATTCAATTAATTCATTAAAAAAAATAATTTCAAATTTATAAAAATTTATGATTAGTTATGGTAAACATTATATTGATAAGAAAGACTTAAAATCTGTATCAAATACTTTAAACAGTAATTGGCTTACCCAAGGCCCTAAAGTAAAAACTTTTGAGGATAAAATTAAAAAATTTTTAGGATGTAAATTTTCTTTAGCAGTCAATAGCGGAACAGCTGCTCTACATCTAGCTTGTATTTCTTTAGATTTAAAAGAAGGAGATACAGTTCTTTCAACTCCAATTACATTTTTATCATCGGTTAATGCTGCTTTGTACCTCAATGCAAAACCAAAATTTATAGATATAGATAAAAAAAACTATTGTATAGACCTCAATAAGTTGGAAAAAAAACTTCTCAAATTAAAAAAATTGAAAAAGAGGATTAAAGTTTTAATTGTTACCGACTATGCAGGACAAATGAGTGATTGGAAAAAAATTAAGTTTTTATCTAAAAAATATAATTTCAAAACAATTAATGACAATTGTCATAGTTTAGGTTCAAAATATTATAAAGATCAGAAATATGCAGCTAAATTTGCTGATGTTGTTACCCATAGTTTTCATCCTGTAAAATTAATTACAACTGGAGAAGGTGGATCTTTGTCGACTAATAATAAAAAAATTTATGAAAAAGTTTTAAATTTAAGATCTCACGGTGTTGTCAGAAGTGA
>MDSV01032299.1_pt1 | contig 13596 bp, 10 predicted proteins | sample 810851 | NCBI WGS metagenome assembly MDSV01 (sample SAMN05326640, study PRJNA326480) | marine metagenome | isolation source: seawater | place: Atlantic Ocean: North East | collected 2012 | reverse complement strand
TTTTTCATTACTTGTTAATTCTAATCTACAATAAGTTCCACCACGAACATTATCAATTCCATATTTATCCATATATTTTTTTACATATTTATCTTCATCGTATTTATCACATTCAGGAATAATTTGATAAATCTCCTCTGGAGGATATTTTTTAGTAAATTCACTACCAGCACTATCAAAATGAGTATCAATACGAAATTTACTAGTTTCCGTTTTACCAATATACCATTTATTTTCTTTCAACTGTAGGACATAAATGAATACCATTTTATTAAAATTATAATAATAAAAATCAATTTTACAAATCTATAAATATAAATTTTTTTGGTTTAGTTTTTATATTTTATAAATGCAAACAAAAAAAGGTTGATATTTAGAAAAAAATCCTTATTAAACATTATAATACTCTATAAATGTTTATATTACTTATGTATTTATTTTTATTATTTTGTCATATTCAAGGTTTGATATTTTATTATGATACAAATAAAAAAAATTTAGATACAATAGAATACAAATATAAAAATTACAATAATTCAAATATTTTAGTATTTTTACCGGGAACAAATGCGTTTTGTAAGGATTATTCACAATTATTTTACACTATAAATAAGAATATAAATGTCTTATGTATAAATTATAAAAATAGTATAAAAAGTTCTGATATATATTATGAAAATCATTCTTTTCAAGATAAAAGTAAATTATTAGAAAAACCAGTTTATAAGGCATTAGAAATAATAGATAATATATCGGAAATGAATTACATAGATAAGATAAATAATAAACCAGAATGGAGTAAAATAGTGGCTGGTGGTCATTCACAAGGAAGTGTTATAGTAACGGGTTGGGGGAAAATTCATAAATTAGCACGATTGGTATTATTTAGTGGTCCTGGGTGTCAATTTGGGAAAAGATTACATAATTGGATAAAAAGTCCATTTGCTACGGAAAGTAATAGGATTTATGGAATACAAACATTACAAGATAAAATATTGCCTTGGTATTATGGTAATAAACATTTTGGATGCAATGATAGTGATGGTGTAAAAAGTTATATAAAATCATTGGAAGTTAATTCAAGTAAAATTCAAATTATATCATTATCAAATAAAATAGTTATAAAAAATGATATTCAGATACTTTTATTAAATATTCCGTTTTTTGATGGAATAAAATCACATTTATTTACTTGTTTTAATATGAAAACAATACATAATAAATTTAGAGAAAAATTGTGGTTATACAGTATTTTAGAAGATTAAATAATCTAACTAATCTAAATAGATGTTTATTATTTTATTATCTTACTATTTTATTATTTTTTTTAAATTAATTTAGAAATAAAAAAGTAATATTATAATAGGGCCTAAATGAAATATATTGAAAACTATGTTTATGAAGATGATTATATAGGTAGAGGTACATTTTCAAAAGTTTATATAGGATATATAAAAGATAAACCAGATAAAAAATATGCAATAAAAAAAATATATAGAAAATCTGATATAAAATATGTAAAATATTTGAATCTGGAAATAGAGATAATGGCTAAATTAAATCATAAAAACATAATTAAAATGTATGATACAATTTATACAGATAAACATGTATTTTTAGTATTGGAATTATGTGATACAGATTTATATAGTTATATTCAACTAACTACATTAACTGAAGAAGATACAAAATTTATTATAAGACAAATAATTGAGGCTATAAAATATATAATGGATAATAATATAGTACATAGAGACTTAAAACCTCATAATATATTAATTAATAAGTCTACTAAGGAAATAAAATTATGTAATTTTGGGTTTGCTCGTGAATTTAAAGATACATTATTAACTGATACAATATGTGGTAGTCCCTTATATATGGCACCAGAATTATTGCAAAATCAAAAATATAATATAAAATCAGATGTATGGTCATTGGGAATTATAATGTATGAAATAGTGATGAAGAATCATCCATTTAAATCAAATAATATATCAGATTTAATAAATAAGATAAATAATAATAAACCAATATTAACAAATAGTACATTTAGTATTGAATGTAAAGAATTAATAAATAATTTGTTGGAGGTAGATTATACAAAAAGGCTTGACTGGGAAGATGTATTTACAAATAATTGGATTTATAATAAAATAGAACCTACATATGAGAAAAATGAATTAGAAACAATAAATGAAAAATGTTCAATAAATGATTTAGATAATTTAAATGAAGAAATGTGTTTTGATGATATATATAATTATAGTATTGATATTGATATAGAAAATGATGTTACTATTGAAAATATTATTAATCACGAAAATATAGAAAATATAGAAAATGAAGTAAATAAAACAATAAATACACCAATATCTGAACCAATTAATATAAATAAAAATGTTGAAAACGACTATATTTTTGTCAATAAACCTTCAAATAAAAGTGTTATAAATACATTAATGGAAAATTCTAATGAAATAATAAAAAATTTAAAAAAATACATTTAAAATCTATAAAATGTAAAATGGTTTAAATTGATTTAAATAATTTAAATAATTTAAAATACACTTATCAAAATTATAATATAGATGAAAAAAAAAACCACCCGTATTATATTTTATGATTTAGAAACAACTGGTGTAGATCCTAAAGTTGATGATATAATAGAAATAGGAGCAAAAGATAATTTTGGAAATACATTTGATAAACTAATTAATCCAGATAAGGAAATTTCAGATAAAATTAAAGAATTAACTGGTATTAGTAATGAAAAATTAAAGTATAGAAACAATATGGAGCGTTCATATGAAAAAATAGATGAGTGGTTTGATTTTGAGAAAAAAAATAAAAGTGTAGAAACTTATTTAATAGCTCATAATGGAGATAATTTTGATTATAAATTTTTATCGAAACATTTTAATATTAAATGCAAGTCAATTGACACATTAACATTATTTAGAAAATTATTACCATATCGTTCATCACATTCAATAAAGGCATTATGTGAATTATATGAGATAGATTGTTCAAAACATCATAGAGCATTAGAAGATGTAATTATATTAGAACAATTATTTCATAAAGCTATTGAATTATATTGTATTATTCAAGAAACAGAAAATGTAACAATAGAAGAAATTTATAAATATGTATATGATAAATAACTATGTTAATAACTATATTAATAAATTATAATCCATCTTGTTTAAATAATTCTATATCACCTTTTGGAATTTTTCGTTTATTTAAGAAACTATTTTTTGTAATAGAACCACTTTCACCAATGCGTTCTGTAGTAGCTTTAATCATTTGACTAGTAGATAAATATTCTAAATCAACTATTTTATAATTTAATAAAGCGGTCTCTAAAATACTGAATAACCATCTTTTATTATAAAAACTAGTATATTCTAGACTATTTGTAGGATTATAAGTATCTAAATCATATAAAAGATAGTTAATTAAATATACTAATGCCATTTCTGATGAATCAGTTAATTCAATACTTTTGATTATTTCTTTTATATCATCAATATATATATAAAATTTATACTTATTTTCTTCTAATCGTTGATTTATAATACTTACTGCATCTAGAGATAAATCTAATGATATATCTAAATTTTTAATAAATACTTTATTCTTTTTTAGATATTTTTTTAATTTTAGTATTGGTGCATCATTTTTATTAGCGTATTCTACTTCTTTTAATATTGGTTTAGCATCTTCATCATCACTAATATCTTCATCGTCATCTGAATCATCATCAGAAGAATCAAAATCATCTACTAATGGATTTTCGAAATTAAAATTCTTAAATATATCTTTAATAATATATTTAAATTCTAATGAACTATTATTCCATAAAATATCTATATCATTTTGTGATGTAGAAGACATAATTATTTCAATAAGTAATTTATAATTAAATTCTAATACTTGATCTAAAATACAATATAATATATGTTTATGTTTTTCAGTAACTAAACTAGGATAATCCTTACCCTTAGATCTAATATTTTTTAAATGATCACCCCAATCAACAGATGCTGACATTTTTAAATAATAATTAATATTTTTTTCTGTTACTTCATTATGCCTTACTGAAAATAAAATACCTGGGGCATAAATATTTCTTGATACTCCACTTACATCTATATTTTTATTTGTTACAGTAGTAGTTAATATAGGACATCCTATAATATTTGATATTTTTTTAGTAACATTTAATTCTGTGTCTTCTTTCATATCAGTATAATTGGGATACCAAGTATCACCAGTATAATCAAAATAACCCTCATTTTTATTATAATATTTATTATGCTTGAATGAATTATGTATTTTACAGAAATTTTGTGTTTCGGGAGTTGGATTTTTACAAGCTTCTGATAAATTTTTTAATGGGATTTGTTTAAATACGGGTTTAGAATTTTCATCATCTTTTAATGGAATAGTATGTTCTATGAAAAAATTCTTTCTATGAATTGGTTTTTGTTTATCTGTAATATCTCCATAAAATATTTTATGTAATTTTATATTAGCGAATTCTGTATTTTTTTCATCGTCTTTATAATTACTATTATGTAAAATCCATTCATTTGTGGAAATATCATATTCATAATATATCATCCCTAAAAAATTATAGTCATATTTACCAATTTGATTTTTTGACCAATCAATAAATTTAAATATTAGGGGTTCTTTTGATACAATTAAATTATAGTAATGATCATGTATTTTTTGCTCTGATGGTCGTAAATCTTTTTTCAGTACATATTTTCTATAAAATATACATTTTAAATAAATTACTATTATTTCACCATAATTATAAATAAAATGAACTATATAATAATTATCATAAAATCTATTTAATAGATCTATTCTATTATTATTACTTGTTTTAGTTAAATTTTCATGTTTTATTTCTTTTTTATTTCTTTTTTCACTTTTTTTACCCGTTTTATCTTTAGGTTTAAATAAAAATGATAACATATGTTTATAATAATCATCATTTAATTTATTTTTTATATCATTATCATAATTCTTATAATCTAAAAGTCCTATACCTTTCTTATCGGTTTTATGGCGTAAATTGTCCCATAAATTTTTATATATATCCATATAATTTGACTCAAAAGAATCTATAAAATTAAGATCTTTACATTTTGCTAATAAAAGCATTGATTTGGTTTTTTCTTTTTCATCATCTAAAACAATAATTGACTCTGTATTAGTATCAGTATTATTAGTATTATCAGCAGTAGTATTCATATTAATTGTTTTTGAAGATTTAGAAATAGTATCTATTTTTGATGATGTTTTAGTTGTACTAGAAACCTTAGTAAGATCTAATTTTATAATATAATCTTCAAAATCACTTATATGTGAAAGTTTATTATTAAAAGGGAAACTGCTATATTCTAATGGTAAATATATATTTTCAAATGAATTGTTTTTAAAAATAAAGTATTTACCTTTTATAATGATATATCCAGTTTTATTAAATTTATCACTAAATTGTTCTTTATTTAAAAGTAATTCTTGTAAAGAAAACTTATATAATATTTCATCTATTTCACTATTATAAATTTTTAATTCACTAAATAATTGATCATAATCAAAATATAATTTATTTTTTTCTATAATTTCTTTTTTACTATTATGTAAAATACCCTTTTTAAAAATTGTTTTTATAAAAAATTTAGTATTTGTTATTAAATGTGGATTCATAAATGTCTTAAATTGTTCCTCTTTATAAGTATATGTTTCTTCATTATTATTTTTTTGTATATTTTCTATATTTTCTATATTTTCTATATTTTCTATATCTTCTAAATCTCCTATGCATTTTGTTTCAGCATTATAATTATAACTAATTAATCTAGTTTCATTATAAGAATCCTTAAATGCTATAACATCATTGCTACTAATATCAGATATACTAGGTTGAATAATTATATTATTTACATATTTATTAAGAGAGCAATCAATAGCATTTTTTTGCAAAAGTGTTTCTAAAATACTTATTTTATTATATTTATCGGTTGCTAACTGCAATTTACGCAAATCAATATCTTGTTTATTTTTTTGAGTTTCTTCTATATATTTAGTTTCAACAATTGGCTTGTCTAAATCTTTCATATTTTCATCATTAGAATAAGCAATATAATTAAATATTGTTATATTTCTTTCTTCAAATGGTAATTTAATATGAGAACATTGTCTAGTACCACGACCAACAATTTGTTCAATTCTTGATAAATTATACCAAGGTTCTAATATATGTATTTGACGCATATTACTTAAGTTAACTCCCTCCATCATATTTTTAGTACCAAATATAATCTTAATTTTTTCTCCATATGTATTATTATCATCATTAAATGCATTTAAATATGGTTTAAATTCATCACCATCTAAACCTCCCACTACAATATAATATCCTTTAAAATTGGCGTCAGATTCTTTTGTAAGTGGGGGTATACAAGCATTATTAACTTGTATTTTTTTTGTTTTTACATCATAAATTTTTCTTACAAAACCATAATATTCTAAAATAATAGAGATAAATGATGCACCTCCATAATCACCCTTTACAAATTCAGAATAAATAAAAACTTTACCCTTATTTTTAGTTATATTTTCCATAATATTATGAATTTTTATAGAATATTTGTCTAAATTTTTCATAAGTTCTTGTGCTAATTCTGTATTATTATAAGAAAAATGTACATTATCATATTTGTCTTTTCTAACGAATTTAGTAATAAATAAATCATCAAATGTAGCTATATCACCATTTGATTTTTCTGGAAATGTTATATTAGAATAACTGGTTTTTTCATTTTTTTTTTCACTAAAATTATATACATTAGATTGATAATTATTCATTTTACATAAAACTACATTTATTTTATCTAATATATCTAAAGACCCCGCTTTTTTAAATGCTATTGTTTTAGCATTTTTAGGATATAATAGTAAAGGAAATATTGTTGGATCATTTCCTCTGATATATGATATATATCCTCGAGTCTTATTAATTATTTCATTTTTAGCCTCAATATTATTAGGATTATTAACATATGTTTTTATATAATTTTGATCAAGTGGAGCTTTTTTATCATTTAATAAAAGTAAATTAATAATATATTCAAATTCTTCATATCTATCATACATTGGTGTAGCAGATAATAATATAAGTTTTATAGGATTATCTAAATTTTCTATAATACCATTAATCATTTCTTTAATTTTTTTTTCATTATTTGTTTTTTTCTTTGTTTCATCATTAATAACATCTCTTAAATTATGCATTTCATCAATAATAAATACACAATTACTAAATAATTCATTAATCTTATATTTGTCAAAAATGTCTCCTTTTTTTATTGGATTTGTATCAGTATAATGATTTACAAATTGTTGATAACCATATATTTCATAATTTTCATTGCATATAGTATTAGTTAAGGTTTCTAATTCCTTTTTATCTATTTCGTTATTATCTAATTTATCTTGCATAAAAGCATTCCATTCATTCATATATTCATTTGAAGTACATGTAAATTCATTTTGATCTATTTTATTCAAAGTTTTTTCACTATTAAATACTTCCTCTCTAAATCCTTGTTGAATAGTAGGTTTAGTTAATATAATTATTTTTTTATTATTCATTTTAGCATATTTTTTAAAATTATCAGCTATTAATATAGAAGAACATGATTTACCTACACCTACACCATGATATAATAATAGACCATTATAAGGAGTATCCATAGATAAAAATGATGATACAAATAATTGAATTTTCTTATAAATATATCCACCAGTTTCACTACATTTTTTATTTGATTCAAGTTCCATTTGTTCTAAAATATATGCATCTCTTTCATATTTGAATTTTGAGAATCGTGGATGAGTTTGTAATTTATAGTTAAAATTTATATCATCTATTAATGGATAATAATCATCTGATTCTAATGACATATATATATATATAATATAAAACTTTAAAAATATAACACTATTAAAACTTTAAAATAACATTTTTAAAACTTTTAAAATAAGAAATTAAAATAAATCAATTAAATCATTTAAATACTAAAAAATATTATAATATAATGAACTTTAATTTAATTTGTGCTTATTGTAATAATAGGGGAATAGGATTAGATAATACAATACCTTGGAAAATTATTAATGATCTAAAATATTTTAAATCTGTTACAACTTTAATTTTGAAAAATGAAACAAATGAAACAACACAAATAAATGAAACAATTAAAAATATTGTAATTATGGGTAGAAATACTTGGGAGTCAATACCATCTAATTTTAGACCATTAACAGATCGATATAATTTTGTATTATCTTCTAGAAAAGATTTTATAGATTCTGAAAAAGTAGATTATATTGGTTCTTCATTTGAAGAAGTTATAGAATATATAAAAAATAATAGTATATTTGGAAATAGTCAAGTATTTATAATTGGTGGTGAAGCATTATACAAATATGTATTAGATAACTATTCAAATGATATTAATAAAATATATATAACTGAAGTATATAAATCTATTGAGTGTGATAAGTTTTTTCCAAAAATAAATAATGAATTATTTAAAATTTGTGATGTAAGTAATTTCAAAAAAGAAAAAGATATACATTTTAGATATATTACTTATAAAAATGCGAATTCAAATGGACCATTTTATATTAATCATGAAGAACAAAATTTTAAGATGTTTATAAAAAATATATTAGATAATGGTCTAAAAAGAGATGATAGAACTGGAGTAGGAACAATTAGTTTATTTGCACCATATAGTATGAAGTATGATTTGAAAAATACATTTCCATTATGTACATTAAAAAGAGGATTTTTAAGAGCAGTATTTGAAGAATTATTATTATATATAAGGGGACAAACAGATAATAATATATTAAAAGATAAAAATATTCATATATGGGATGGAAATACAACTAGGGAATTTTTAGATAAACGCGGATTAACTGAATTACCAGAAGGTGATATGGGGGAAACATATGGTTTTAATATGAGACATTATGGTGGAGATTATGTAAATTGTAAGACAACATATGATGAAACAAATGGGTTTGATCAATTAAAATATGTAATAGATGAAATTAAAAATAATCCTCATAGTAGGCGTATTTTAATTAATTTATGGAATCCTAAAACAACTTGCAAAGCCGCATTACCAAGTTGCTTACATCAATATCAGTTTTATGTGGATACAGAGAAAAAAACATTAAGTGTTCAAATATATTTGCGTTCATCTGATGTATTTTTAGCAAATAATTGGAATGTATGCACTGGAGCATTATTCGTACATTTATTATGTAATTTAGATAGTATAGATTTAACACCAGGTGATCTAACAATGGTATGCGGAGATGCACATATATATAAGACACATATAGAATTGGCTGAGAAAATGATTAGTAGAGAGGCGTATCCTTATCCTAAATTAGTAGTTATGGAAAAAAAAACAAATATTGAGGATTTTGTGTACGAAGATATAAAATTAATTGGTTATAAGTCTCATCCTAATGATTTAAAAGGAGAAATGGCGGTTTAATAGATTATTTTGTTAAATTTTTTGAGTAAATGTTTAATTTTATTAGGAGATACATATTTTGTTTTATTTAAAGTAAAATCGGAACATAATTTGCGTATATTTTTTAAATTCGTTTTATAATTTTTAGGGGTAATATTATCTATTTGTTCTAATATTTCTTTTTTTTTATTTATATCAAAATCAACATGAATTTTTTTATCGATATTATTTGTGATAGTATTTAATTCTGAATAATATTGTTTTAACTTACCACCAAATAATTTATTATTTTTTATAGAATTATTATGTAATATTTTTAAAAATTTTAATTGTTTTGGATCTTTTATAGTATTTATATTATTTTGTAATTTTGATGTTAATACTTTATTTTTATCAATAATATTAGAAATATTATAAATTTTTTTTTGTATAGTACTAATATTATTTTTGTTCGTATTTTTTATTTTTTTATTAGTTGTATTTTTGCTGCTATCTTCATCGGTATCTGTGTTTGAAATTGGAATTAATATTATGTCTATATTTTTTAAAGAATTATTTATATTATTATTTATTAGATTTTTATGAATAATTAATTTTTTTATTGCTTTATGTAAAAGTTTTTTTTTCTGTTTTATATTATTATTTGTAATTATAATATTTGTAAATGTGCGAATATAATAATTAATATTCATAAAATTTTTAACATGGGTATTTAATACATATTGAATTTTTTTTAGTATTTTAATAAAATAATTAGTATGACTATTATGTGTATCTATATCTTGCTGAATATCATATAAAGTCTTATGATATTGATTATCTGAATTATTAATAATAAATGCATATTGTTTAATTAATTCATTCTTATCAAGATTATTTTTATCAAGATTATTCTTATCCATATTTGCTGTTTTATTTAAAAAATCATTATTAATAGATTCATTAAATTTATTGTAATTAACATATTCATTGTTTATAAGATTTTTCAAATGTTTTAAAGTATCATTATGTGTATTAAATTTTTTTTTAGCATTAAAATATGAATTATTTATAGAATTTATATAATTATTATCAGTTGAAATATTATCAAATTGTAAATAATTTCTCATATATATTTATAAGAAAAAAATAAAAAATATTTATGTTATATAATATTTATTACATATACAGTTATTATAATTATATTTATTATTTTGGTAGTTTCTATTATGGTTTAAGAGTTTCATATGATACATATAATACAGTTTCATATATGTATAATTTAATACCATATAATAGCAAAAAAATTAATAATGATATTACGGTAGAATTATTTGAAATTCAAGAAAAAGATGAATGGATTTTTTTGGACATTTATAAATAAAATTGATTTAGAATAACAATAATAATATAGTATATGGATATTTATAATAAAATAGAATTTGTCAAAAAAATCTCTGTAGATATAAATGAATTAAATTCAGTTAGAAATATTGAAGATATTTTATATATAAAATTAAAAACATTAGAAAATAAGTGTTGTGAATATGGATATATTAAAGAGAATAGTATTAAAATTTTAAAAGTATCGACTGGATTTTTGAATCCAACAATTTTTGTTCCATTTATTGAATATAAATTATTATGTTCTGCGGAAGTATTTTTACCTAATGTTAATGATGTTTATTTGGCAGATGTATTATCTATAAATAAAATTGGTATTATGTGCTGTATAAGATATACATATAATAATAAGACAATTATTCCTATTAGAATTATTATATCAAAACATAATCAAGATGTAAATTTGATAAAAGATATAAAAAAAAATGATGAAATATATATTAAATTATTGGGATTAAAATTTAGTAAAAACTCAAGTCATATAGATTCAATAGCAAATATAGTATCAGAAGATTATATTTTCGAATTAAAAAAAATGAAATTAATGATTGATGAATTAAGTAATATAAGTCATGATTGTAATATTAATATAGATAAAATTAAAAAATATAAAAATATATTGAAATTTATTTTGAAAAAAGAAAATATTAATTATAGTGAATTATTTGTATATCATTTTATTGTCGAAAAAAAAATTACATTAAATAATACAGATTTTGTAGATCATTTTAATTATTATATTAAAAACTTTAATAATAAAAATGATGAAAAAATAAATACAATAATTAATGATGATTTAAGTGTAGAAATAGATAATGAAACAAATTTTGAAACAAATCCAGAAGATGAAACTAATCCAGATCTAGATGAACATACAGATTATATTAATTTTGAAGATGCTGAAGAAGAACTAGATGATGATAATGAAATTGACGATGAAAATGATGAAGATGAAGATGAAGATGAAGATGAAGATGAAGATATTGAAAATGATAATAAAGATGAATTAGAAAACGATGAATTAAAAAATAAGAAAAAAAAAATAGTTAAGATTAAAATTAATAAAAAATAAGATACTTAATAAGTTTCAAATTAATAAAAATATTTTTATTTTTATTATAATTAATTATTAATATTATTAAGATTATTTAAGTTTTTTTTTTAAATAAATAATCTATTTATAATTATATATGGTAGACTATTATAAATTATATAATTACTGTAAAACGACTTATGAGGCCAAGAAAAAAAAACGCGATCAATTTTTAAAAAATAAGGAAGCTCGTGTTAAGAAAGAATTATTTAATACTATTATTAATGAAGCTTATGATAAAATTAAAGAAAATGCCGAAGAAGGTTTTGACTATGCTGTAATATATGATAGTGAACATAATAAATTAGTTTATGAATTAATGGATTCTTTAATTTATCATTTCAAACCATTTAATGTATTATATAAGAAAAAAACAGAAACTCAACGGGGATTTTTAGAAATTGTAAAAGATGAAAGTAATTATATTTTAATTGTAGATTGGAAATCTAAAAATTTAGGTGATGTACCATTAAATAATATTATTCATAACAGTATATCAGAATTACCTACAAAATGTGATACATCTACTAATACTAACACTAATGAGAAAACAGAAACCAAAACACAAACAGAAAATATTGAAACAGCAGATATTAATATTCAAACAGAAGAATCTGTATCAGAGATAATAAATGAAACAATAGATAAAACCATAAAAAATATAGAACATGAAGAAGAAAATATAATAAAAAAATTAGGTTTTGAACCATTATTTTAAAATATTATATTATATATATGAGTAGAATAAGAGAAGAAGATATAATTTTAGAAAAATTAAAGACTAATTACAAAAATGAAGGAGAGATTATTTTAAATAAACTTTTTTTAACATTATTTGAAAATAAAGTAGGATTATTTTATAAAAGAAATTATAATATAAATAATAAAAGTACAGTATTAGGAACATCAATTGAAAATTTACTAAATAAAAACTATGATTATTCATTATTTACAGCAAATATAGCAAAAACCTTAGAATTTCCAGTTAATACTGGTAATACTTTAATTAAAAATATTTTAATATGTTTAAATTTAAAAAGTTTTTGGAATAATGATGAAAATACATATGTTTTACCCGAAGATACAATAGTTGTATGTTTAAAAAATTTATCAGAAGAACAAGAATCGTTAAATGATGTTCATTATTATAAAAATTTGTTAATTAATATAACAAAACATAAATATGTTCCTTATATTCAAACAGTAAATATAAGTGAAATAGATAAACAAAAAAAAGAGTTACCAAAAATTAAAAGCAGTGATAAATTAATCAAATTTTATAATTTTCCTAAAGATTCTATATGTAAAATTATAAATAAGAATAATATATTAAATAATACTGAATTATATATTAATTATCGTGTTGTTATATAATCTGTAAGTAATATTATATATAATTCTTATTTATATTTTTATATTCCTATAGGTTTTATTTTTTTTATTCTTATATTCTTATATTTTTTTATTCTTATATTTTTATGTTCTTATATTCTTATATTCTTATTTTATATAAAAAGTAAACATTATATTATATAT
>MDSV01004909.1_pt1 | contig 13596 bp, 14 predicted proteins | sample 810851 | NCBI WGS metagenome assembly MDSV01 (sample SAMN05326640, study PRJNA326480) | marine metagenome | isolation source: seawater | place: Atlantic Ocean: North East | collected 2012 | reverse complement strand
TCTCTCTTAAGGCGTGTTGCGCTTGAGCAACTGCCATTCCATATCCTGGAACAATTATAACAGAAGATGCATTCTTCATTAGAAAAGCGGCATCTTCAGCATTGCCACTTTTAACTGGTTTTTGATCTTTTTTCTTATCACTGCCGGTGCTGGCTTCGCCTCCAAATCCACCTAATATTACACTGAAAAACGATCTGTTCATTCCTTTACACATTATGTATGACAATATTGCCCCGGAAGATCCGACTAAAGCTCCAGTTATAATTAGTGCAGTATTTTCCAAAGTAAAACCAATTCCTGCAGCTGCCCAACCTGAGTATGAATTCAACATAGAGATAACTACGGGCATATCTGCTCCCCCAATCGGTATAATCAATAAAACTCCTATTAAAAAAGATATTGCAATCATCCTCCAAAAGAAAGTTTCTGACTGAGTTGTGCAGAGAAAATAAATTAATACGATGATTGTTATACCTAATATTAGATTAAGTAAGTGCTGTCCTTTAAAAGTGATTGGTGAGCCTGACATAATTCCTCGAAGCTTCAAAAAGGCAATTATCGATCCTGAAAAAGTAATTGCTCCTATTGAAGCACCGATTGACATCTCGATCAAACTTGCAAGCTTAATATCACCTGGTGAACCAAGGTTGAAAGCTTGAGGATTTAAAAAAGCAGATATTGCTACAAAAACAGCAGCAAGACCAACAAGGCTATGAAAACCAGCTACTAGTTCTGGCATTGCTGTCATAGGTATTTTAAATGCAATTAATGCACCAATTGCTCCTCCAATTACCAGGAATAGTAAAACATAATTCATTGCTGTTGAAAAATTACCTACTGTTAAAAAAGTAACTGTAATAGCAATTATCATTCCCAAGATTCCACAATAATTACCCTGTCTAGATGTTTCTGGTGAAGATAGACCTCTTAGAGCAAGAATAAAAAGTATTCCTGAAACTAAGTAAAATATTGCTGAAAAATTAGCTGATATCATTTTTTATTTTTTTTCTTTTTTTTGTACATTTGAAGCATTCTTTGGGTAACCAGAAATCCTCCAAAAATATTAATTGCAGCTAAAATAATTGCAAGGAAGCCAAAGATATTAGATGTTTCAAAAATATTATTTGATGTACTTGCTAATGCTGCAATTATAGCACCTACAATAATGACTGAAGAAATAGCGTTTGTAACAGACATTAGAGGGGTATGTAGAGAAGGTGTTACGCTCCAAACAACGTAATAACCAATAAAAATAGATAATATAAAGATACTTAATCTGAATATAAATGGATCTATTTCCATTATTTAATTTCCTTTATTAAAGTTTTTTCAATAATCTCATCTTCCATATTAATATTAAAATCTTTTTTTTCCTTGCTATACAAATTTCTAATAAAGCTAAATAAATTTTTAGCATAGAGACTTGATGCTGTTAATGGAAGTCTATTCATAAGATTTTTAATTCCGATCACTTTTACTCCTTCAACAATATTAATCTTGCCCACCTCTGAAAAGGCTGAGTTTCCCCCTTGTTCAACAGCAAGATCATAAATTATTGACCCCGGTTTCATTAATTTTACTAATTCTTCACTTAAAATTCTAGGCGCAGGTTTTCCTGGGATCAAAGCGGTACATATAACTATATCATTTTTTTTAAGAGCATCTCTCATCATTTCTGCTTGTTTTTTTTTAAAATCTTCGCTTGCTTCTTTAGCGTAGCCTCCTTCGGTCTCTAAATTTTCTGACTGTTCAACTGTCAAAAATTTACCACCTAAACTTTCTACCTGCTCTTTTGAAGCTGCTCTTACATCCGTTGCTGAAACGATAGCCCCTAATCTTTTAGCTGTAGCTATCGCCTGGAGTCCTGCAACACCTGCGCCAATAACTAAAACTTTTGCCGCTGGAACAGTTCCAGCTGCAGTCATCATCATTGGTATTGCTTTTTCAAACTCATATATAGAATCTACAACAGATCTATAGCCTGCTAAATTAGACTGTGAAGACAAGACATCCATTGACTGTGCTCTTGTTATACGAGGCAAAAATTCAAGAGGAAAAATATTTATATTTTTTTGTAACATTTCTTTAAACTTTTCCTTATTTTTACCTGGATTTAAAATTCCTATTACTATTGACTTTTCCTTTAAATTTTTAATTTCTATTTCGGAAGGACAATTAACTTTTGATAATAAATCACAATTTTTAATTACTTCCTCTGAAGAATTTAAAATTTTTACTCCCAATTCTTGGAAAGCATGATCAGAAATACCAAGATGTTTAGCATAGTTTTTTTCGATACAAACATCCAGACCTAGAGCTATAATACTTTTAGCTGTTTCAGGAGTAATCGATACTCTTTTTTCTACTGAAATATCCTCTTTTGTTGAACCTACAATCATTGTTTAATTTTTACCTGATGAAATTTAATTAAACTATAAATAATAACAAGTCTATATAATTATAAGCGCACTAGAATTAATAGATAATATACAAATATAGAAATAATAAATGACAAAATAAAATTATCTGATAGGATTATTTAATAGTATTAAAATATATCAAAATTTAACCAAATAAACTTGAAGCCTTTATAAAATGAAGTTAAGAAAAAGAAAGTGGAATTATAAAAAAGTAATATCTGAGATCAAAAAAAATGGCTATTATGTCTTTGAAAATTTTTATAATTCAAAGGAATTAAAAGAAATCAAAAACTCCTTATTACAAACTTTTCAATATATCAAAAAAGATAAAACTGTTGATTTAAGAAAAAAATATTATCAAATAAAGAAATTTAATCCTAAACTAAAGTCAAAATGGTATGATTTTTCTATTTATAATTTAGTTTTATATAAGCATGTTCACTCTCAAGATATAATAGAACTAGCAAAAAGATATTTTAAATCTAAAATAATATTTTCTGCTAGACCTGCTATACATGCACATGATCATACAAATGATTATTTGTTAGATCCTCATCAAGAGACAAATATGTTTTCAAAAGAAGGAATTTTGTTATGGTCACCTCTTTATGATACTAATCAAGAAAATGGAGGATTAGTTATTTATAAGAATTCTCATAGACATGGTTTTTTTAAGCATAAGATAACAGGAAAAAAGAATGGAAAAAAACTATGGACTAATAGATATACTCAGGTAAGTCCTGCTATTGCAAAGAAATTTAAAAGAATAGAATTAAATGTAAAGGCTGGTTCTGCTGTTTTTATGATTAATTCTATGTTGCACTGTGGTTATCCAACAAAAAAGAAAGGTCATGTAAGAATAGTTATTACTGAAAGATATAACCCATTACAAAAAATTCCATTTCTAAAAAAACCAAATGCTCCACTAAAAATTCCTTACGAAGCAGATTATAGTAAAATCATCGTTTAGATTAAATCTATTTTATATTTTTTTAATATTTCCTTGCCCTTTTTAAAAGAGCTGAAATCAACTATGTCATCAGTTTCTAGTGAAATTTTGAATCCTTCTTCCAGTGCAGACATTAATGTCATATGCCCGATAGAGTCCCATTCTGGAATTTCATTATACTTTATTTCTTCATTAAACTGAGAAATATTAATTCCCAATGAGTCTAAAAAAATTGATTGATATTTTTTATTATTTTCTGAAGACATTTTATTGTAAATTTTTTAAAATGTTGTTTACAATCTTGTCAGGAGTTAGTCCATGTTTATCTTGTAAAAATTTATAAGTTCCTCCTTTACTATAATAATCCTGAATACCTATAGTTAAAAGCTTTGGAGAATTATTTGATTTTGCTAAATGTTCAGCTATTGAGCTTCCTAAACCACCAATTATATTATGTTCTTCAACAGAAATTATTAATTTTGAAAATTTGCAAGCTTCATCAATCGCTTTAGTGTCGATAGGTTTAATAGTATGCATATTAACTACTCTTGAAGAAATATTTTTTTCTTTTAATTTTTTAGCTGCCTCTAAACAGTTAGAGATCATTGCCCCGGCAGAAAAAATAGTTATATCTTTACCTTCCAGCAAATTGATTGCTTTACCAATTTCAAATTTATAATCTTCTTTGTAAACGATAGGATTGTTTGATCCTCCGGTAAGGCGAATATAAGTTGAAGTGTCAGATTTTACTGCTGCCTGTAAAGCTTTAATTGTTTCTAAAGAGTCAGCCGGTGAAATAATTTTTATATTAGGTATTGATCTAAGAATACCAATATCTTCTATACAACAATGTGTAAAACCAAGTGTTCCTAAAACAAGTCCGCTAGCGATACCTACCATGCATACCTTATGCTTCATATATCCAATATTCACTTTTATTTGTTCGCAACATCTAATTGTTTGAAAGGGAGCAAATGTTGTTGTCACAACATTAAAACCTTCACTTGCAAGTCCAGTTGCTACACCTATTAAATTCTGTTCGGCTATACCAAGATCTAAATATTTTTCTGGAAAAGTTTTTCTATATCTATCCAATCCTGCTGATGTTGAAACATCACAAGTTAAAACCATTAAATTATTTACATCTTTTGCAAGTTCTAAAGCTACAATTCCCAAAGTTGCTCTTGGTCCGATGATTGACCAGGTTTTTATGTTTCTCTCATTAATAATCATTTTAAAAAATTAACTCAATTCCTTTAAAGCTTTTTCATAAATAGATTTACTTAAAACAGCATGGTGCCAGTCATTATTATTTTCAGAAAATGAAAACCCTTTACCTTTTATTGTATTTGCAATAACTGCTTTTGGTTTTTTCACTTGATTTTTTTCTTTAAAGTATTCGTACAACTCTTCAATGTTATGTCCGTCGAGTTCTTTTACATCCCATCCGAAGCTTTGCCATTTTTCTTTTAAATCAGCAGTATTCATTATTTCTTTATTAGATCCCGTTTGTTGAAAGTTGTTTTTATCTATAATTGCGTATAAATTATCTAAATTAAAGTTGGGTGCGGCCATTGCAGCCTCCCAAACTGACCCTTCGTTGCATTCTCCATCTCCCAGTATTACAAATACATCGTTAGATTTTTTCTTTTTCTTTAATGAAATAGAAATACCGATACCAATTGATAAGCCCATACCTAAAGAGCCATTTGAAAAATCAATACCTAACCTTTTATTCAAAACAGGATGCCCTAATAAATTACTTTCATCTTTTTCAAAAGTTTTTAATTCACTTTTTGGAATATGTCCTATTTCACAAAGAGCAGCATAATAAGCCAGACAAGCATGTCCTTTACTTAAAATAAATCTGTCTCTATCTTCCCAGTTAGGGTCTTCTTTTTTAATTTTCATTCTATAAGAAAATAAAATTGAAACTATATCTGTGATAGATAAGGCTCCACCAAAATGTGAGCTGCTTGCTCCAGCAGAAAATGCCATCTCTAAAATATTTTTTTTAATTTCTAAAGAAAAATTTTTTATACTTTTTATATCGTCAATTCTACTCGTCATCTTTACATTCCGCCATCAACTCTTATTACTTGTCCGGTGATGTAGTCTGACATATCTGAAGATAAAAAAAGAGCAGTTTTAGCAATTTGATTTGGCTTACCAATTCTTTTTAAGGATGTTCTTAATATTGTTTCCTCAATAATTTTTTTAGGTGTATTTTTTGACATCATATCTGTATCTGTCAACCCGGGAGCTATAGTGTTCACTCTAATATTATTTGATCCTAATTCTCTAGAAAGCACTTTCGCTTGGGATATTAGTGCCGCTTTTGAAGCAGCATAGGCACTTCTTCCTTCATTTCCATCCATAGCAGAACTTGAGGAAATATATACTATACTTCCATTTTTATTTTTCATCATTGATTTTAAAATATATTGCGTAAAAACAGTTTGTGCAAAAAAATTAATTTCAAATACTTCCATTAATTTTTTTTTTGAAGTCATTTGAAATAGAGCAGTATATATAGTGGCAGCATTATTAATTAAAATATCAATAGAACTTTCAGAAGATAATATATTGTTAGCAGCCTCTTTTGCTTGGTTCTCATTAGAAAAATCTAATTTTATTGGAGTAATTTTATTTCCATTTTTTTTCTCTAACTGATTTATATGTGATTTAAAATCGTCGTCAAAATTTCTTGAACACGCAAAAATATTTGCTCCATTTTCTGAAAAAATATTTAATATTTCTCTCCCTATACCTTTATTGCTGCCCGTTACAACTGCGTTTTTGTTTTTTAGAAGCATATTTAAACAAAATCTTCTTTTGAGAATATATCTTTAGCTAGAGCAGGTTTGAAAATTGTTTGACCTGCTTTTGTCATAAACTTATTTATGAATTCTTTATCTTCTCCTGCTAAGCAGAGATTGCTATGATTTTTGAAATATTTAATGCTAAATCCAAATTTTACTATTTCTTCTAAGCTTTGCTCAAATATGTTTCCAATCTTTATGTGTACATACGGACAGACTAGAACATCTCCGATAGGAGTAACATAAAGTCTATTAACTGTTGTGCAACCTAAAATTTTTTCATGATTTCTATCAAATGGGTTCCAAATATTTCTTACTAAATTTTTATATTCTTTTCGGATTTTTCTTAAATACTCTCTGTCTTTATCGTCGCAAATAATTTCAGACATTTTTTGCCACATTCCTGCTGGAACCGCTACATTCAGGAGAGTTTTGTATTTATTATTTTTTGAATAATCTAATAGTCTTTTAAAATGATCGGTGTTTGCATTATAGTGTCCTACGGTTATATTTAAATAAGGATCCATACCTTCATCCTTCACATGTTTTAAGGCTTCGATTGCTCTTCTCCAAGAATCTTTTCTACCTCTTATTTCATCATGCACTTTCTCATCCATACTATCAATACTTACGGAGACTCTACTTACTTTGTACTCAGCAAGTTTTTTTGCCATTTTTTTATCAAGATGATATCCATTAGTAGTTAAATATAAATAAAACCTTTCAGGTTTAATTGCCTCCAAAACAGAAAATAATTTATCAGGTTGCAATAACAGCTCTCCTCCTTGTAAATCAAATTCAAAATATCCTAACTCATCTGCTTGATCTGCAAGTTTTTTTATTGCTCCTATATCTAAATATTCTTTAACATGATCACCTTTAGGTGAATTGGTAAAGCAATATTTACATCTTAAATTACAAGCATTATTAAAATTTAAATCTATTCCTCTAGTTTTAGTTCCTACTTCTCCATTATTTTTCTGGACATAGTCATAAAATTTTCTCAGTTTTTCAACTAAACGAGGTTTGTTTAATAATGAAGATGCTATTGGCATTTATTTTTTTAAGTTATACTTTTTAATTTCTTCTGGCAAGATCAAGCTAAACTCAGCTTTACAAGCTATTTCTTTTTTGATTAAACCTTGCCCCTCACAAATTGCTACACCTCTTTTAAAGCTTTTGATTTTTGTTTCAATATATAACCTGCTATTAGGAGTAATTTTTTTTATGAATTTTAAATTATTTGCTGAGGTTAGATATACAACTTTTCCCTTATTTCCTGGTAAACTCAAAATTGACAGTGCGGACATTTGAACAAGAGACTCGATTTGTAGCATTCCAGGCATGTTTGGGTCATTCTTCCAATGAACTTTAAAAAACCATTCATCGTCTTTTAGATCTTTATAACCTTTAGCGCTAACGCCTGGTATAATTTCAGTAGCGTAATCTATCATCAAGTAAGGAGCACGATTTTGCTGGTATTCATGTATACCTGATTTGTCTAAAGAGATAGTATTCATTTTATATCAATCATTCTTGTTAAAATCTTGTTTAAATCATATCCGTCCCAAAAAAAGCTTATATCTAAAGCTTGGCCTATTGGAACTATTCTATCAATACCTTTTAAATTATTTTTTATCACAAATTCTCTTAAAAAAGATTTGTCTAATCCAAAATAAGTTAATGTTTGATATCTGCTATTCACATATTCTTTTATTTCTTCTAGATTTTTAGCATTATACTCATAAAAATATCCCCATTTTCCTCTTAAATTATGAGTATTTTTATCTAAACTTTTTAATAAAACTGTGTAAATGGAGTTGTTATAAATTTTGTGATTTTGAAAATTTTTAAGATTAATAGCATTAGAGCAAAGTTGACTATATTTTTCTATAGATCCTGTTTCTGGCAAAAAATATTTTTTACTAACTAGTTTTTGTAATTTATTCCAAAAATTATTTCGTATTTTAACATTATCATTTCCCAGCCAAATTATTAAATGAGGAGAAGAGCAGGCGTTTTGATCTACAACAAAGGTATCATTATAAAATTTTTCAATTAATCTATTAATTTCAGAATCACTGACTGCTTTAATTTTTTTAAGATTTATTACACTTAAAGAATATCTATCTGCAAATGAAATATCTAAAGCTTTCTGGTTTAATGGAATTTTTCTAACATTCATAATTGTTTTATCACCGCCCCATATTAGTCTGGCATTACAAATTTTTGAAATTTCTCCTGTAAAATTCTCATTCTCAGATTTATACCTAACTACTGTAATTCTCTTTTTTAATGACTTATATTTTTTTTTTGTAAGCTCATTAATACAAGAACAGATTATATCTATTTGTTTAAACTTCTTAGAAGGAACTCGAACAATATTAGAATTACCGTTCAATAATCCAAAAATCAAAGAATAAGCAAAGTTAGTGGGTATATTTGATGGCGTAATATGAAATAGTAACCCTAAACCGATTCTTGGCTCAGTGGTTTTAAATTTTTCCTTAATACTTAGAATATTTTTCTTTCTACACCAGAATGCAAGAGTTTTTATATCCGGATATTCTTTTAAATATTTTGAATTATCTAATTGTTTTGATAGATCTCCTAAAAAATCGCAAGATTGTTTACTAAAAGGTAGTTCTGGAGAAAGATCAAAATTAGAATCGCCCGATAAATATTCAATATTTTTATTATATATCACTACAACCCCTTACTTCTGATTTAACAGATCTTCCATGTACTAAAAATCTAGTCCCAAACTTTTTACAACTACAATCATTATTAATTATTTCTCCTATGTCTTCTGTAAGAATACTGTGACCAGGGTAACTTTTTGGTAGTAGTGATATAAGTTGTAAAAAACCTTTTTCACCTTTTTTTGCTACATTTAAAAATTTATCTCTCACTATGACCTCTGAAAAAATGGATGTAATAAAACAAGAACATTTTTCACATTCAAAAAAAATTGACCCTGTTTGCTCTACAAGTCCATAATAATTATAAATTTTTTTTAAATTAATTTTTTTCTTTAATCCCAGCTTAAAATCAAGATTGTTAACTTTTATGTTTTCCATCTTTTTCCACCCTCCTCCATGCAATAAAATACCATTACCAAAACTCTTATTGCATTTTTTTATTGAAAATTTTTTATATAGATTTTCATAAACCAAACTAGTAAATCCAAACAATAAAAATTTATCGTTTCCAAAATTTTCAAGAAAATTATTTAACAAATTATAATCTATTTCATTATTCTTATTTAATAAAAAAGTATGATTTCTTCCAAAAACAGAAAAACCATTTATAGCTGCTGACTTCGCGCTTAATAAGTTCTTATCATTAGTTTTTGGGTTTTGATCAATTATTAACATAGGCAATCTTTTTTTGCCAATTATGGTGGATAAAATTTTTGAAAGAACTTGTGTCTGATTTTTTGCGTTTTCTCTATCTAAATAAATCTTTGACTGTAAGCTTCCGCTTGTTCCCGAAGACTGCAAAACTTTGAATACATTTTTTTTTGAAACACTTAAAAGATTAAATTCTTTAAATAATCTTACAGGTATAAATGGTATTTCTTTTAAATTCTTACTTGTTAAATTATATTTTAAAGAATTTATAATTCTCTTATATTCGTACGAATTCTTATAATGATATTGATTTAAAAGATTAATCTCTTTTATAAAAAAGGAATATTTTTCTTCTTTATTTAATGAAAATGGTTCAATATCTCTAAAATAGTTTTGAAGCATATTAGACAGTGTTTATGTTTTTAAAATTATTAATATTTTCAATATTTTTATTTGTTGAAAAAATAATATAATTTTCTCTTATTCCTGAAAGGTCTTTTATAATTTTCTTTAATTTATTCATTTCATAATTATTATAAGATATAATTTTTAAATATTTATTGTCTGGTAAACATTTAACTCTAAATCCTTTTTTTTTCAGATTTTTTTCTATCTCATCCAAATCAATTCTAATACCAAATATTTTTGATATTCTATTCTTTCTACCTACAATATAATAAAAACCTTCCTTGTCTTTGTAGGCCAAATCACCAGTAAATAATTTTCCCTTGTTGACATCCCCTTTAAATAAATCCTTGAGGCTATATCCGTATCCTAGTGAAACATTATTACCAGAATATATAATTTCTCCTGTTTCAAATGGCTTTTTAATTCTCTTATTTTTTTCATTTATTAATTCAAATTTTGAATGTTTTATTGCTTTGCCTATACTTTCAGATTTTTTAAAAAAATAATTCCATGGAAGATAGGACATTCTAGGACTTGCTTCAGCTTGTCCATACATAATTACAAATTTTATCTTATAATTTTTAGAAATTTTTTTAAAGTATTCTAAATATGATTTATCTAATTTTCCACCAGCTTGGGTTAGATACTGTAAACTTGATAAATCAAAATTTTCAAATCTAATTCTTTTTAATTGCTCATAAAATTGTGGAACCCCTCCAAAAGAATTTACTTTATATCTTTTTATAATATTCCAAAAATCTTTTTCAAAAACCGTTTTATTTGTAACAACAATTTTACAACCACAGTTAATATGAGTATTAATTATGGATAGTCCATAAGAATATGCCATAGGCATAGTCGTAATTGTAACCTGTTTTGAATTAATCTTTAAATATCTCTTTATGCTTTCAGTATTACTTGAAATATTTTTTTCTGATATTCTAACAAATTTTGGACTTTGAGTACTTCCTGAAGTTGATATTAGCAATTTATTAATATTATTTACTTTCCTATGCTGACTATTTTTTGTTTTAAAAAGTGAAAAATCTTCACAATCACATATTTTCTTTATCTTTTTTATTTTTTTAAAAAATAAATTTGAAGCAAATATATAATTAGGTTTAAAATTTTTAATTGTTTTTTCTATAAAATTAAATTTAAATTTCTCATCTAGCAATAAAACTAAATTATTGCTCTTCATTAAGGCCACATAGCCAATTATTGAAGGTGCAGAATTATTTGAGATGATCAATACTAAAGATTTATGAGGAATTAAGGAATTAATTTTTTTTGAAAACTTACATATTTCACTATAACTATAGTTCTTTTTATTTGGTCCTATAATTGCAGTTTTGTTTTTATATCTATCAATTTGGCTAAATAGTTTTTTCATTTTAATCTTTAATAATTTCTGGATAAATCATTCCATTATTAGATTTCAAATCTTCTAACATTAAATCATAAGTTTTTTTTATATCTAGTGCGGTTAAATTTATTCCTTCCAAAACTTTTTTTTGATAGGCATTTTGATCAATTAAAACCTTGTCAAAGTTAGATGCTATCGTTGTCCGATCTGCTTCTTTTCTATCTCTTACATACATTTCAAATTCAATTCTTGCTTTTTTTTTTGATTTATCTAAATAATCACCAGAAAATTTTTTTAGATATCTATATTTTACACCGATCTGTTGTTCGGCTAAATGAACGAACGTAAAAGCCTCTTTATAGTCAATATCTATAAATAAATTTTTTCCATTATTTTTAATTAAATAACCAAATGGAGAGTCTAAGCTAAAACAGCTTTCATGTTTTAAATTACAAATATATTCCCTATCTTTACCAAATACACAAAAGTTAAAAATTGGATTTTTTGATCTTGAAAAATCTTTTCTTTTGAGAACTACATTTCCTAAAGACCCACTCATAGATTTGCTTTGATAATAATCAAATCCTAGACCCCTACAAAAGTCCCAGTTAAATGTTGGAATCAAAATTGTTCCAGTGTCTGTAATAATATCAATTAAATTATCAATAATTAAATTGGGATTAAAATTAATTCTATTTTTCTTAAATTTTAAAAATGTATTTAATAGACTTGAATTTATTAAAATTTTATCACCTTTCTTAAGGTCAAAAACTTTCAAAAGCTTTTGAATAAAAATTAAGTCCTCTTTAGAATTCATAAAAAACTAGCATAGTTTGCGTTCAAATATTGAACGCTATAGTAATTTTGTTAATCTATCAAGAGAAATTTATTGGATATTATTGAAGGATTTTTTCTTTTTTTAAAAGCATATATTCTTGCAAAACCTTGGATAAATTTAAATTAAGCAATTTAGAAATTTTAAATATATTATTTTTTCCGTTAGCATAAGCTATTAGATTTAACCTTAACATATAATCTTCAGTATAATTTTCTCTCTTGGAAAGATTTGGCCAAAGATTTCTCTTACCAAGATTTGGCTCACATAAAATATTTGTTTTTGGATATAGTCCCATCTCCATTGCATCTATAATATTTTTAAAAACTTTAAATGATCCTTGTAAACCTTTTTCAGTAACTACTTTGAAATTATCTAAACTTGTGTGATACTCAGGATAATTTAAAGATCTCGAAAAACCGCACACCGGTAATTCAATTCCAGGAGAACAATATTGTCTCTCATCACTTCCTCTATCTAAAAATGAGTACTTTTTAAAATTTTTTTTACCTAGTAAAGCTGACTCTAAGGCTTCATCGGCCAAACTTTTTTCATCAGGAGTATTAATCATACTATAAGCTCTATCATCACCAACGCAGGACAAATTAAAACCACATACAATATTTTTTTTCATAACTTGTCTAAATTTTGAAAGATAGGCAATAGATCCTATTGTCTCCGGTAAAATTACGAATCTATAACTATATTTTTTTTTAGCATGATTTAGTTTTATATATTTCATTATTGCATTTAGTAAAACTGGACCTGATAATTCATTATTTGCCATTGAAGGATGGCAAGCATAACTGCTAAAAAAAATTTCTTTTTTAGATTTTCCTTTGAGTACTGAATGTATTAAATCTAAACTTCCTGTTTTTAATTTACTATCAATAAAAACTTTATAGTTTCCTTTTGGCATTTTATTTTTATCATTTTCTGATAAACAAAAACCCCAATCTTTTTTGTAATAACTAGTAATATAAGGGATAGCGTTAGGTAAATTTTTTTGAGTATAAATTTTTTTAAGCAATTCTTTTTTACCGATTTTTTTTTTAATCGGATACGAATAGCCAACAATGTGTAAGTTATTTTTTTTAAATTCTGCAAATCTCTTTTTTGACTGATGCTCAATGTAAGCATCTTTTATATTCCACTCTTTGGGTATAGTCCAATCAAAAACTTTTTTTCCAGATTTAAATTTTATAACTTTAAATTCTTTGTTTATTTTTTTAAAATATCTAAAAGTTTTTCTAATACCTTCACCAGTTATAGATCTGCATATGGGAAAAAGATCTTTTGCCCATTTTATCATAGGATAATTTACATAATCTTTTTTTCTTACATTTTTAGAAAAATTAATTGTGTTCATTTTTTGAACAGTCTACTGTTCATTTAACAAAGTGTAAAGGGATTTTATTTATTTTCTAAATAATTTTTAATTTT
>MDSV01027319.1_pt1 | contig 13599 bp, 5 predicted proteins | sample 810851 | NCBI WGS metagenome assembly MDSV01 (sample SAMN05326640, study PRJNA326480) | marine metagenome | isolation source: seawater | place: Atlantic Ocean: North East | collected 2012 | reverse complement strand
CCCGCCGCGATAAATGACGAGCCCGGGGATACACAGCGTAAAGGTTCATCCCAAACCATTTATAGTCGGTCAGCACCGGAATCAGACGTCCGCTTGAGAAGGCTTCCTGCAAAGTGAATGTTGGCTGGCAACCGGCTCCCAATCCTCGTTCAGCGGCAGCAATTAATGCTTCGCCATTATTCGATAACGTACCCGGTGAAAGACGAATCTCCCCTGTTTTTCCATCTGGTGATGTGTATGGCCAGCGTCCGGGATACCGCAGGTTGCTGTATCCAAAAACCGGTACGCCGTGAAGATCATCCGGGGTATTAAACGGCCCGTACTTTTCCACGAAATCCGGTGAGCAGTACACCATGTGCCTTACCCGTGTAACCTTGCGGGCGATCAGGGTCGAATCTTCAAGGTGGCCAATGCGAAAGACAAGATCAAAGCCATCTTCAATAACATCAACCCTACGGTCAGACAGATCGAAATTGACCGTCACCCCGGGGTGTTCACTCATGAAGTCAGCGATGATCGGTGAGAGTTGGGAAATGCCAAGGCTGAGAGGCATGGATACCGTGATATTGCCGCTCAGTAACGTGGCCGATTGCATCACTTCCTGCTCTGCATCATTCCAGTCGTCCAGTAGCTTACGGCAGCGGTCATAATACAGCTGACCGTCATCGGTCAGATGCATAGTCCGGGTGGTGCGTTGCAGTAGCTGCACCCCCAGCCTTTCTTCCAGAGCCTTCATACGTCGACTGATCGCCGAGTTTGCAACACCAAGGCGCTCTGCCGCTTTTGATGCACTGTGGCACTCTACCAGTGTGACGAAGACCCGTACTTCATCCAGTTCACTCATCTGTCGCTCTCTTCTCTGACAAGCCCCTATGATTCATCGACCCGGGTATTGCAGACCTATCAATTTTTCTACTTTTCAGAATAATATTTTCAATCATAGAGTATTTTTCCATAGTTAAGAAATGTTTATCGTAACTACCGTTGAATAGTTAAAAGCATCCTTACAAAACACAGGAGATCGGTATGACACATATTCTTCGCGTAGACAGCAGTATGAGAACGGAAGGTTCAGTTAGTCGTAACCTCGCGGATAAACTGGTTGAACGACTGTCTGACGGCAGTACACAGGTTACCGAACGTGATCTGGCGAACGGCATTGAGCTTATCAATGAAAACTGGATTGGTTCGAACTTCACAGATCCAGCTGACCGCAGTGATGAGCAGAAGACATCTCTGGCAACGTCAGACGAGCTGGTTAATGAGCTGCGTGCAGCTGATACCGTCGTTATTACTGCACCCGTCTATAACTTCCATGTACCGGCTGCTCTGAAGGCCTGGATCGATATGGTGGCGCGCGCCCGTGAAACTTTCCGCTACACAGAAGAAGGCCCGGTTGGCCTGTTAACAGGCAAAAAGGTCTACGTCGTAATGACCTCGGGTGGCACTGTTCTGGGCGCGGAAAATGATTTCGTCAGTGGCTGGCTGAAGTACATTCTGGCATTTATGGGAATGACTGATGTCACCTTCATCGACAGCAGCGGTTTGATGCTGGACGAAACTAAAGCCGAAAAAGCGGAAGCTGAAATAGCAGACGTTGCTTAAGAAGTTGACTAACAGAAAGCCCCGGCGAACGGAGCTTTCTGTTGCTGCATAAATTAATCAATGAGGATCAGGCTCTTTTGAGCAGACGAACCAGAAAGATTAATATCACCGCTCCCACAGTAGCGGTAACAACCGATCCGATGAAGCCACCTGCGGCAACTCCGGCAACCGAGAAAACGTAGCCGCCAACAACTGCACCGAGTACACCAATGACAATGTCGCCGAGCAGGCCATAACCACCACCTTTAGTGATAACGCCTCCAAGCCAGCCTGCAAGTGCGCCGATTAACAGAAAAACGAGTAGTGCTGAAATATCCATTGTTGTCACCTCAAATATCGTTAGCGTTTTAGCCAAGTTCTGAATAATGCTGCGCTTCTCTGCTTCAGTACTGAGACTTCAAGTACTCAGTTCCACGCCTGTATTTCTCAGTATTCCCGGCCTTCCAATAGTACGAACGGTAAAGCTGCTAAGAGTTCCGGCCTGTTTGAAATGGCCTTTCAGGCAAACACGAAAATCTTGTCTATACTTATTGATGAACCACGCAGGCAGGACTATGGGGTCCCGCTAACACGGAGGTAATTTCAGATGGGCGAACAGGCGCTTAACACAAACAATGTCGACATGATCCGGGAAGAAGTATCGAAACTTGAAGAAGAGATTCACAAAATCAGCAACAAGCTTCAGAACGATGGTTTTCTGTCCCGTGTACCCGCTGCCATGATAGAGAAAGAGCAACACAAACTTGAGAGATTTCAACAAGCCTGCTCAGACCTGAAAGCCCGACTGAAGCAAGCCGGTTGACGAAGAAAGGTCAATACTGACAGCCTGATATACTGCCAACAGGCACTTCTACATGCGCCAATGGGCATACATGGTGGCGCATATGGCGTACAATCCATGCTCAGGATTTCTACGAGTGCAGGAACGTGCGGTACGTCATTTTACTTTCTACTTTGCTGGCCAGCTCTGCGGCTGTCGCCGACTCCTCTTCTTCGACGCCCGCCCGGCAAGGCGATTGTCAGACAGGTATCAGCTTCAGCGATATCTACAGTAAGCCCGATGATCTGGCGCTCAACTACTGTTATCTTCAACAGAAAATCGACGAGGGCGACATTAAGTCTGCTATTCCGGTCGTGGAGCGAATTCTTCTGCTTGAGCCCCATCAGAACCGCGCGAGAATCATTTATGCAAGTCTGCTCTATCACTCTGACATGATGGTAGAGGCCCGGGAAGAGTTCGAAGAGGTACGTTCCCGCCCTCTTCCTCAGAGCGATGAGTGGTTGGTTCTTGATTACCTGCGCAGAATAGATGAGCTCGATCAGCGCGCGACCCAGACTCTCTCAGTGTCAGTCACGGGGCATCACGATAACAACATCAACAACGCACCTGACGACGATACCATTCTGTTTTACGGCTACGAGTTCGACTTTCCACAAAAGAAGGTTGAGGAATACGGTACCGAGTTCAACCTCAGTTATGATCTGGACTATGCGTGGGGTGATTACCGCCAGCACGCCGCAATTGCATCACTTCAATACACTCGTGATAACTTCGCCACACAGGATTCTCTCGATTTCTCAAGTTGGTACGGCACGCTCGGAAATCGCTTTGACTTTGATGGCCTCAACCTGACCATCTCGGGTAACGCGCAACACCAGTCTCTGTATGGAGAGGGTCTGTTACGCAGTCATGGGGGGAGCATCAGCTCTTCTTACGCCTGGGATCTCAAGGATCTGAATCTCTATATAAATACCCGTCTGAGCACAGGCGTGTCGTCAGATAACTACATCGCCCCGGGCGCCAGTGGCAGCTCTGGGAAACGATATTACTCAAAAGTCGCAGGATCGCTGACCTTCGATAAGGTTCACAACCTCTACATGGCATTGGGCTATAGCACAAAAGAAGCTCGCATCGAGGCTTCCAGCTATACCAACTGGTCCACCAGCATGAGCTACCGCTGGACAGCCAGCGCCGGACAATCGATCGCCGCATTTGTCAGCCAGAGTCGCACGCGTTACTCAGGCTCCTCAGAATTCGTCACCGGTGACCCTTCGCTGGTGCGACGCAGCAAGCCTTTGTTCGCATCTCTGGCACTGACATTGCCAGTAAATCTGGTTGAGAATATGGACCTGACGATCAGTGGCGAACGCCAGCTGAATCGCGCAGATATTTCTAATTATGAGTACCGTAATACCCGCTGGTCGGCCTCGGTCACAAAACTCTTCAGTCTGTGAGGGCCCTGTAATGACGACGAGTATCGCAATGAACAGACATGTTCAATCACGTAAGCGCCTCGGTAGCGCCTTACTGACGCTGACTGCGTTGGCTGCAGCAATTCATGCCCACGCACAGGAGGCTGGTGTGCTGGCCGGTCTGAAAGGTTCGGTGACCGTCTACCGTAACGATCAAAGCCTGACAGCAAATAGTGGTGAGCCTATCTTTCCAGGGGATCGCATTGAATCCGGCAGTGGCCAGCTGTTTCAGTTGTTGCTGAGAGACGAAAGCACATTTACCTTCGGTGAAGGCTCGGTAATTTCTCTGGATAAGTTCGAGTATGATGCGCATAAAAATAGCGGTAATTTGCAGATTACTCAGGAATCAGGACAACTGAAATTCGCCACTGGCCGTATTGCAGATGGCAGCCTGAGCGCCTTCAGAATCCTGCAACCGTCAACAGAAGTTGCGGTGCTGGGAACGATGGGCGTAACAGCCATACTCTCGCCCGACCAGGTCTCCATGCATTTTCCTGATATTCAGCTGCCGCCCGATTCTGGGCCGCTGAGCTACTCATCTCTGATGGGCCCCGGCCCCTACTCTTCAATTCCGACGGGCACCTTTGTTGTCACCGCTGAAGGACAGAGCATTACTGTAGATCAACCAGAAGGAAGCGTCATCGCTGCGGAAGGCATGCCGCCGGTTTTCTTCTTTGCACCGCCATTAACGTTTGAACAGCCTCAGGCTAGTAAAGAAAGTGACACGGAGCAAAATAACGGCACTCTCAGCGATATTAACGGCGTTAATACTGATGACCCCGCCGATGCACGAGCACAAGAGAATGCCAACCGACGGTCCTCTGACGAGAGCCGCCAGCAAAGCCGCCGAGAGTCACAGCAGTACATCAACGACTTTCAGGTCCAACGCATTATCGAGCGTATGGAAACGAGGTTTGGCCTGCCGGACGAATTTGACCCAGCCTTCACGCCGGAACAACCGGCTGAGTCGCCTTCTCAGCCCGGGCCGCCCTTCCCTCAAGAACCAGAGCCCCAGGAACCAGAACCGGAAGAGCCTGCTATTGAGCCTGAGCCGCCCGTAACAGAACCACAGGAACCAGGCACTGGCTCCGGGTTGCCAACCAATCCGGGCGGAGATCCACTCGATCCGATAGGCCCCGGAACGGGCCTTGATCCACTTGACCCCGGACCAGGCATGATATGCCCCGGCGATCCTGAGTGCCCTTAACTCTGCAGATATCCCCAATAATAAAAAGGCCACGCATTGCGTGGCCTTTTTATTGTCATTGCTTTTATTTTCATTTTTAGAGCTGGATTAACCAGCGCCGGTTAAGGCGCTGTTTCTTCAGCCGGTGGAACCAGAACCTGCAGGAACTCCAGGAAGCTATTCAACTGCCCCGACAGATTCGGGTTAGCGTTGGTATAGCGACGCTGGCTGCCATCGACAAAGCTCAGCAACATGCCATCCTGACTGTTACCCAGGTGAGCAGTCGCCACCAGCGTTTCATCAGCATAGATGTAGCCAGTCGCACCGGACAGGTAGAGCTGCATAGCATTCGCTGTGCTGTTCTCCTGACTGATGAACACATTGCCTTCTGGCGTCAGTGTTGCGATGTAGGTGCGGTCGCCAACCGATGGGTCCTGAATCGTCGTGGTAATCGTACCGTTGTACGCCAGGTTAGCTTCAACCTCAGCGATGATCGCATCCCATTCTTCTGGTGTACGCTCAGTTACAACTACTGTTGAATCGATGAGGCTTAAAGCATACTCCTTCGCGATATCAACTACTGGCCCTAAACCACTGACAACCGCATCCGTATTACTGAGCACAGGTGGAACACCCAAGTTGTTAGTCAATTTGGTTCCAGTCAGCGTACTCGTATCATCGATCTTCAGGTTAAACATCGGTCCGCTAGGGGAAGATACTGTTTCCCCCCATAGGTTTGAACGATTAAACGAAGAGACCTCAAACTCAAACACTGGTGTGCCTTTATTCAGGTCAACCAGACTCTCACGATCAAAGACGAAGAACATATCTAGCCCCGTCATACTGTACGTTCCCAAATCGGACTGGCTAGAAATACTCAGGCCTGAGCCGTAGCCTCTTACCTTCAATACAATAACTTCCAGAAGGTTCTGCAGTGCGGTATTCGTCGCCGACCCCTCATTTTGAAGTTGCGCATATTCCAGAGCGCTAAAGGTTTGGAAAGGTGCGACCACAGAATCTGGGCTCTCTGAAATGTTCAGCTCAAGACAGAAGTTATTCAGAGACATCTGTGCAGTAGAGTTCGTGATGGTACCGGTAAAACAAATAGTCAAACCTGTATCAGGATCAAAGTCTCCACCAGTCGAGCCCCCCAATAGATTACGAATATCTGGAACTACTATATTTTGGAAGCTAAATGACTGGCCTAGTGCTCGTCCCGTAATGTCGATCTTACAAGTATCACTACTACCGCTACAGTCATCACTGCCAAAAAAGCCAGTCTTGTTGTAATCAACAGTTATCCCAGAAAATTTCTCTGATGGGGTCAGGTTACAACTTTGAAAGTTATTCTTCAAAGGCACGCAGGCTGCACCTTGCAATCCAGCCGATAGAACCTCACTGAAGGCCGACAGCATGTTCGCAGTATTTTCCTGAGCCGTCGCATCAACATACAACCAACCCAGATCACGGTTCACGGTATTACCGTTCGCCAGCTCTGCTGCCTGCGCATCGTCCAGATACCCGCCTGCGACATCGATTGGTGCTAGTGCACGTGCGAAGTTCGCTGCATCGTAGCCAGTAGCCTCACCAATGGTTGTAACGTTGCGGCACTCTGTGCGATCCAGTTCCGGATTGTCAGTAACCAGACAGATCGATGGGTCCGCCAGCTCTGGCGACCAATCGGTCACCAGGCTTCCGAAACCTGCAATCATGGTGTCGAGACTACCGTCGTTGATGAACTGCCCTACGGTTTCAGCACTGGCAACGAAGGTATCGAAGCCTGTATAGCTGATGATAGTGATCGGCTCTTCAGTATCAGGATCGGTCAGACCTAGCGTACTTACATCCAGCTCGCCAGATTTAAGCGGCATCTGACCGCCCAAAAGTCCGAAGATGAGACCAATGTTCTCCGTCAGGCTATCAATCGGCAGACTGGCAACGATGGCCGTCTCCTGCAGGCTGGCAGAGAAGATTGCGTGGCGCAGAGCCTGTTCATCGCTGCTGAGTGCAAAGTTACGCTCGAAGGCATCCGTCAGGTCTGGCACACGCTGGCTGACATAGGAGTCATCAGTGAAGCCAAACAGGACGGCAAGACGCTTGTGAGCCAGCAGAACATTGTTGTCATCCAGAGCCTGCGGGAAGGCTTGCAGCCAGGTCGCAGCCATGTGTGTCATCGGAGTAACCGCTACTGGGCCAGCAAAATCAGCACCCGACACAATGGTATCCAGAATCATACCCGCAGCAGGTGTACCGCTATCGCCAAAGTTGGCAGGCGGCGACACCAGACAGCCACTCGGCGTATCACACACCATGGTGGTCTCTGCATCGGTTGTGACACGTACACGTACCGGCGCTGACTGGGTACCCAGGTTAAACCCGAAATAACCATTGGCGTCAGTCGTGGTGGTGCCAATCACATTCCAGCTGTGCTCGCCTTCGGCATCCAGACCTGCGTACACGGCAGCTTCCACTGGCGCATTCGCCAGCACACCTTTCACTGCGCGGCCAGCAACAGCAGGTTCTGCATTGACGGTGATATCAAAGCTTTGTGTCCCAGCATCAGAGCCGTCAGTCGCATTCACAACCACGCTGTAAGTACCTGCGGATTCCGGAATCCAGCGGATTTCACCTGCGCTACTGATCACCATGCCAGCCGGAGGGTTTGTCAGCGAGTAGCTTACCGCATCGCCCTCAGCGTCAGAGGCCGCTACATCGTAGGCATAAACCTGATACTCCTTAGCACTGGTCACAGGCGTAGAGGTAACAACCGGCGCATCATTCACTGCGATCACTGTCACATTGACTGTGCTGGTGCCCGTTGCCGTACCGTCGCTGACCTGTACTTCGAAGCTGTCACTGCCGTTGAAGTCGGCGGCAGGCGCATAGCTGAATTCAGAGCCGGTCTGAGTCACGATACCTTCTACCGCTCCGGAATAGATGGACCAGGTCAGTGGATCGCCATCCGCATCCGATGCTGTAAAGGTCACAGAGTCAGAGCTGTCTTCATTCACTTCAAGCGTCACCGATGCGCCTTCGGCAATGACCGGCGCGTCGTTCACTGAATTCACAGTCACACTGACGGCAATGCTGTCAGTCAGTTCGCTGTCAGAGACCTGAACCGTGAAGGTGTCATTGCCGTAGAAGTCAGCAACAGGGACATACGTCACCAGACCATTGCTATCGACATTCACACCACCATTGCTGGCAGAGGAAGTGACGCTCCAGATCAGTGCATCACCGTCGCTGTCAGTCGCGCTCAGAGACAGAGTCTGCGTACCGTCTTCATCCAGTGTCATGGTGGTGGTATCGCCCTGATCAATCACAGGTGCGGCGTTCACTGCCTGTACAGTGACGTTCACCACAATACTGTCCGTCAGTTCACCATCAGTGACCTGAATAGTGAAGCTGTCAGCTCCTGAGAAACCAGTATCCGGAGCGTAGTTCACCGTCTTACTCAGACCAGTGCCCGACACAGTCGCTGTGCCGTTGGTTGCAGCCGAGCTTACTGACCAGCTCAGTTCAGAGCCAGCGTGGTCGCTGTCGGTCGCATTCAGCACCAGAGTGAACGGCGTTGGTGCGCCGTCTTCAGACATGGTCACGCTGGTGCTTTCACCCTGAGTGATCACTGGTGCGTTATTCACTGCCGTCACAGTAATAGTGAAGGCCTGAGTCACGTTAGCTCCACCATCGTTGACCAGCAGAGTCACATCCGCAGAGGTTACACCTTCAGCCGGCGTCCAGTTCAGTTCACCGGTCGCTGAGTTCACTGTCATAGACGCAGGCGCAGTGCCCACGTTCCATGTCAGAGCGTCACCTTCAACATCGGTCGCTGATGGCAGATACGTGTAGAGCTCGCCTTCCGTTGCTACCACTGGTGCGACAGACGTGATCTCTGGCAGGTCATTAACTGCATTCACCGTCACTGTCACTGCGATCGTGCTGTTCAGTGAACCGTCCGATACCTGCACAACAAAGCTGTCAGTACCATTGAAGTTCTGATTCGGCACATAGTTCACAGATTGAGTCGTACCCGTACCTGAAGCCGTCGCAGAACCATTGCTGGCTACACTACTGATGCTCCAGTTGATCGTCGCGCTATCGACGTCGCTGGCGTTCAACGCAAAGGTCAGTGGCTGATCTTCGTTGGTGGTTCGTGCAGCACTCTCGCCTTCAGCAATCACTGGCGCATCGGCAACCGGAGTCACAGTTACGTTAACGACGATGGTATCTGTCAGCTCGCTATCACTGACCTCGACTTCGAAGCTGTCGCTGCCGTTAAAGTCAGCGGCGGGTTCGTAGCTGACGACGCCCGAAGCATCAACGCTCGCGCTGCCATTTTCAGACGCATTACTGATACGCCAGGTCAGGCTTTCGCTGTCGACATCGGTCGCCGTCAGGTTGAGTGTTGCAGAAGTGTCTTCATCCGTTGTCAGCGCAGTAACGGCACCCTGATCAATTTCAGGCGCATCGTTGGTTGCTCCAACCGTAATGGTGAAGCTCTGGCTATCGCTCAGACTGCCGTCAGAAACTTCAACAGTCACATTCGCCGACTCAACACCATTGGCTGGCGTCCAGCTGATCGTCGCGCCAGAGATAGTCATACCTTCCGGAGCAGAAGCCAGACTGTACGCCAGTTCAGTACTGTCCACGTCTTCGGCCACAACGGTATAGCTGTAGGCCTCACCTTCAGTGGCGGTAGTTACCGCGGCTGACGTGATAGAAGGCGCATCATTCACAGCGGTCACTGTGATGGTGAAGCTCTGTGTCGCCTCTGCTGTAGCGTCAGCCACAGTCACGGTCACGTTCGCTGTCTCAACACCGTTTTCTGGTGTCCAGTTAATGGTGCTTCCAGAGATCACCATGCCTTCTGGTGCTTCTGTCAGGCTGAAGGTCAGCGCATCACCATCTACATCGTTAGCAGCGACTGTGTACTGATAAGCCTCGCCTTCTGTCGCTGTTGTTACTTCGGTTGAAGTAATAACTGGCGCGTCGTTGGCGGCCGCTACCGTCACATTGACAATGATACTATCGGTATCTGTGCCATCGTCGATCGCAACAACAAAGCTATCGGTGCCATTGAAGTCCGCTGCTGGTGTGTAATTCACGGTCTGGCTGGTACCAGTACCTGACACAACCGCAGTGCCATCGCTGGCCTGAGACTGGATGCTCCAGTTGATGGTATCACCCTCAACATCAGTAGCATTCAGAGTAACGTTGCCCATGTTGTCTTCGTCGGTGCTCAGAGAAGCCGTCTCACCTTCTGTGATTTCAGGCGCATCGTTGACTGCTGATACGACAACGTTAACAACACGGGTGTCGTTCAGATCGCCATCAGACACCATAACGGTAAAGCTGTCAGAGCCGTTGAAGTTCAATGCAGGATCATAAGTCACCACACCGTTGGCGCTCACATTGGCAACGCCATTAGCCGCCGCCGAGCTGATGGTCCAGTTCAGAGATGTACCTTCTGGGTCAGATGCACTCAGAGTCACACTGCCTTGAGTGTCTTCGGACGTGGAAATCGACGCAGAAGCCTGATCGATCACAGGTGCATCGTTTTCTGCAGTCACCGTGACATTCACCTGAACAGTCACAGTATCGGTGCCATCGGTCACGGCCACGGTAAAGCTGTCAGAACCATTGTATCCGGCAGCGGGTGTGTAGCTGACCACACCCGCAGATACAGTCGCTGAACCATTTGCGGCAGGCGAAGCTACCGACCAGTTCAGGCTATCACCATCAACATCAGTCGCGTTCAGCGTCACGCTCTTCTGGGTATCTTCAGCCGTTGTGATTGAGACTGCATCACCTTCAGCAACGACAGGCGCATCATTCACCGGACTTACCGATACGTTGATCAGAATAGAATCGGTCAGCTCGCTGTCGCTTACCTGCACAGTGAAAGTATCTGACCCGTTGAAATCGGCCGCTGGCACATAAGTTACCAGGCCAGCGCTATCGACTGACGCTTCACCATTAGCTGCACCAGAAGTAACGCTCCAGCTCAGGCTGTCGCCGTCAATATCTGTGGCCGACAGTGCCAGTGTCTGGCTCGCATCTTCATCGGTTGTCAGCACGGTGGACTCACCCTGATCTATCGCAGGTGCGTCGTTGACGGCAGATACAGAGACAGTAAATGTCTGACTATCGCTCAGCTCACCATCAGAGACTTCAACAGTCACTGACGCAGACTCCACACCGTTCGCAGGCGTCCAGCTGATCGCTCCTGTTTCATCATCAATGCTCATGCCTTCTGGCGCAGAAGTCAGGCTGAAAGTCAGCACTTCGCTGTCCATATCGTCTGCCATTACCAGATAGCTGTAGGCCTGACCTTCTGTCGCAGTCGTCACTGGTGATGAAGTAACCACCGGTGCGTTATTCACCGGAGTTACCACGATGCTGAAGCTCTGGTTCGTATCTGTAGTACCGTCGTTAACACGCACGGTCACGTTCGCAGATTCAACACCGTTGGCTGGCGTCCAGGTCATTTCACCCGTTGTACTGTTGATCGACATACCCACCGGTTTCACGGGCAGACTGAAGTTCAGGGTATCGCCTTCGACATCACTTGCCGTCGCGAAGTAAACGTACGCTTCACCTTCGGTCGCAGTTGTTACAGGCGTTGACGTAAATACCGCAGCGTCATTTACAGCCGCCACCGTCACATTCACTGTGATGGTGTCGGTCAGGTCGCCGTCGGTCACCTGAACAACCAGAGTGTCACTACCATTGAAGTCAGCGTTGCCGGTGTAGGTCAGGCTCTGGCTGTTGCCAGTACCAGACATCGCAGCAACACCGTTCACTGGCGCGCTCTGTACTGACCATGTCAGTTCAGCGCCGCTGTTATCGATGTCGGTTGCGTTCAGTGTCAGAGTTGCCTGCACGTCTTCGGTTGCTGGCAACGCAACGCTCGCGCCTTCAGTAATTTCAGGTGCATCGTTCACCGGAGATACGGTGATGGTCCAGCTCTGGCTGTCTGGAAGCGCACCACTTTCACCGCCGTCGCGTACCTGCACTTCGACATTCGCAGATTCAACACCGTTTGCTGGCGTCCAGGTCACCAGGCCCATGTTCGATACCGACATACCTTCAGGAACCAATACAGGGGTAAAGATCAGATCGGTGCCGTTATTGGCGTCGTCCGGATCATTCACCTGAATCGAGTACTGGTATTCCACCCCTTCAGTCGCTGTCGTTGGCGCTTCGGAGGTAATCACAGGGGCGTCGTTCACGCTGCCGACGGTGATGGTCCAGTTCTGAACCGCCGCAGACGCTCCGTCTTCACCACCATCCGCTACGCTCAGTGACACCGAGGTTGAGGTCACGCCGTTATCTGGCGTCCAGGTCACCAGGCCGGTGCCAGACACAGTCAGGCCCGCATCAATCGACGCCTGATCCAGAGTGAAGGTCAGATCCGTGCCGTTATTGGCATCATCCGGGTCAGTGATAACGGCCTGGTAGCTGTATTCACTGCCTTCCACCGCCGACGTAGACGCGGCATTAGCAAATACTGGCGCGTCATTCACCGCGGTTACGGTCACGCTGACCTCAATGCTGTCGCTCAACTCACCATCAGACACCTGAACGGTGAAGCTGTCGCTGCCATTAAAGTTTTCATTCGGGGTGTAGGTGACGTTGCCATCGGACACAGCCGCCGAACCATGGCTGGCGGCAACTGAAACGGTCCAGCTCAGGCTGGCGCTATCAATATCGGTAGCCGTCAGAGCAGTCGTGCCCTGAGTGTCTTCAGACGTCGAAACTGATGCCGTTTCCTGATCAATCACAGGCGCATCGTTCACCGCAGTCACTTCGACATTAACAACGAAGCTGACTGGTGCCATGCCATCAAAGACCTGAACCGTGAAGCTGTCATTACCATTGAAACCGGCATTCGGGGTGTAGCTGACATTGCCAGCCGTTACACTTGCCGAGCCATCAGAAGCAGCAGTACTGATCGACCAGCTCAGGCTATCGCCATCGACATCAGACGCGCTTAGAGTCACGCCCATTGAGTTGTTTTCTGCGGTGGTCAACGTAGTTCCCGCACCCTGTGCAATGACTGGCAGATCGTTCACCGCGTTCACGGTCACGTTCACTACAATGCTGTCGGTCAGAGAACCATCAGACACCTGAACGGTAAAGCTGTCGTTGCCATTGAAGTTTGCATTTGGCGTATAAGTGACATTGCCACCCACGACCGCAGCACTGCCGTTACTCGCCGGGCTGGATACCGACCAGCTCAGGCTGTCACCGTTAGCGTCGGTGGCGGTAAGAGTAGTACTGCCCTGAGTATCTTCATCGGTGGTCAGCGTGTCTGTTTCGCCCTGACCGATGACCGGCGCTTCGTTGTCTGGCTCAGACACAGTAATCACGAAGGTCTGGGCCACAGAATCACTGTTGCCATCGTTGGCGACCAGACGCACAGTGCCGCTGCTACCTGCTTCGGCTGGTGTCCAGCTGATCGCACCGGTTGTTGCATTGATCGTCATGCCGGCTGGCTTCTGAGTCAGACTCCAGGTCAGGGAGTCGTTTTCCGCATCGGTGGCGCTTGGCGT
>MDSV01057411.1_pt1 | contig 13600 bp, 10 predicted proteins | sample 810851 | NCBI WGS metagenome assembly MDSV01 (sample SAMN05326640, study PRJNA326480) | marine metagenome | isolation source: seawater | place: Atlantic Ocean: North East | collected 2012 | reverse complement strand
GATGGTGAACCAGATTGAACTCTGTATCTTTCTCCGAAACTATTTACACCTGCAAGATTACCTGCAACTGTATTTATATTTGTAATAGCACCTGCAACATTTGTAATATTAGTGTTTGCACCTGCTACAGTAGTAATATTTGCTGAATTAGAATTTACTGTTCCAATAGCTGAAGATAATCCTGCTACTGTCGTGACATTTGCTGAAATTCCTGCAACAGTCGTAATGTTAGCATTAATTCCTGCTAGTGTTGTAATATTTGAATTTGCAGTTGCTACAGTATTAATATTTGTATTATTTCCTGCAACTGTATTAATATTTGCTGAATTAGAATTTACAGTTCCTATTGCAGAACTTAATCCTGCTACAGTATTTACATTTGCTATAGCTGTACCAACTGTATTAACATTTGCTATGTTTGTAGCAACTGTATCAATCTCTGAAGTTGTTTCGTTTAAATCATCTGCAACAGTTTCTACTTCTGAAACTGCTTCTGCTAAATCATTAGCTACTGCAATTACTTTTGTAATATCTGTTGCTACTGTATTAACTGAACCAATATTTGTAGCTACTGTATTAATATTTGAAGCATTACTAACAGCAGAATTTATATTACTTGAATTACTATTTACTGCATTAATGTTTGAAATATTAGAATTTACTGTAGTTAAAGCTGTTTTGTTTGCAGTGCTTAACCAAGTATTTTCTAAATAATGTTTTGTAGTCGCATCTTGGTCTCCTGTTGGATTAGCTACATTTATAATTCTTTTACTTGTTGCGTCCCATACATCAGCATTAGTAAGTGACATAGTAGCCTGACCATCATCTTTTGTTTCTTGTGCTATAAAAAAGTTTTGGTCTGCTGATTGGTCTAAGTCTGCTTCTGTTAAAACTGAACCATCTGTAAAATCTACTAATCTTGCATCTGTTGGTGTAATTCTTCTAAGTGTAATTACAACTCCACTTGCAGGTGCTGAAGTAAATGTAGCTGTACTTCCTGAAACTGTAAATGCTGTTGTAGCAACATTATCTAAAAATGCTTTTATATGTGAAGTAGCTATATACGAAAATGGTAAAGCGTATCCTGTTGTACTCCCATTACCTGTATAGGTTACTCTAGCTAGATATGACATGTATTAAAAATTGATTACTCCTTGTAATTTCTTTAGGAGAGATTGGTTTGTTCTTGTTTTGCTTATGACCGCACCTTCATTGTTTGCAAGAATTTTTATATCCTCACTTAAATTACGTTTGTCGTCACTAACATGTTTGAATAAACTTTTCTCAGTGTTAAATTGTTTTTTTGCTTTTCTTAAATACTTCGAATAAAATTCTTCTATCTTTGTATATTTTTCTCCATTATCTGAAATGGTTTTATTAATTTTTATTGGGTCAGACATATTTTTATATTCGTCTGATTGAATTAGTTTTGTAAGTTTTTGTTCTAAAGTTAAACCATCTATTGTTACAGTAGATAATAAGTCATTTAATCTAAAGTAAGCTGACTTACCTTTGTATTTGTATTCTGTTAAATCAACATTTTCTTGAAACTTTTTAAGAACCGCAGGTGCTTTACCTAATCTTAATATTTCTGTAGCAAGAGGATTTTCTTCTTTTTTAGTAATCGTAACAGGACTTAAAAAATTATTAAATAATCTTTCATATCCACCTTCAGGGTTTTTATGTGCTTTACCAAAGAAATTAAATCTTGGTTCAGGTGGTTGTCCAAATAATCCAGTTCTCTTTTTAACATGCTCCATAAATGTTGTAGCATCTCTTAAAAAAGGGTCATTAACAATTTTAGCTAAAAAGTTTGGATAATAACTTGTAACTTTATTATTAAAATATCTAGAAACTGTTTTGTCATCTTCTGAGTACATTGCATTAACAATTTCGTGAACTGCTTCTAAATATGTTTTACTTAAAATATTATCTCTTAATGCACTACCTGATGCTCTTAAAGCCATACCTGCTTTATCCAGTGTAGATATTGGATTGTTTTCAGACATGCCAAATAAAAAGAATTGCATATCTGCACCAAGTCTTTCTATTTCTTCTTGTTTTAAATATTGATAATTAGTTTGTATATCTGCAACTAAACCAAAGAACGCACCATAAGGGTCTAATCTTCCAAAAGGAATTTGAACTCCATTAATTACAAATGAATAAGGTTTAAAATTTAATTCTGATTTCTTAAATCTAATCATTTCAGCATCTTTAAATTTAGATAAAACCCTTCCATCTCCTGTTGTTCTATTTGTAGAAGATTGAAGCATACCCATTGCTGACATTGCGTAAGCTGAACTAAATAACATTGAACCCATTGCCATTTGACCTCTAGCTTTAGCAATCATTTTTGGGTCATTAGATTGTCCTAAAAGATGTTTGTATCTGTAAGTCATTGCGACAGGACTTCTGTCTATTACAGCTTTAGCTAATTGAAATGGTGTTCTAATAAATGGAAATATTTGCTTTAAGAATGGATAAGTATTTACTGCTTCTTGAAATTTAGCACTAAAGCCTGTTAATTCATTCGTATAAGTAGCTTCTCTTGCATATACTAATGCTTCATCACTTGTACCTCTACCAAATTCATCAAAGCCTTCGTCAAAATACTTCTGAACAAACTTATCAAATTCTTTTCCTTTTAATCCTCTTTCGTGTGCTTTTGAAACTCCAATAGCATGTAATTTAGAACGATAATTTATTTGTTTAAAGATTTCGTCCCCTGCATTTAAGGCTCTTGATGGTAAACGAATAAGTTCCCCTTTAAGCCCTTTAATTGTATTTGTACCTGTATCAATTTTAGATAGTCCTGCTGAACCTTCTAAAATTAATTCTCCTTTTTTAAATGCTTTACCACCGATTTTAATAGCATCTGATAAATAACGAAATAAACCTGCAAATGTTGAACCTGCTTCTTTTGAAAGTTCATTATATCTAGTGACCTTTGATATATCATTTCTTCCTAAGAAAGCTGAAATGTTTGCACCTAATTTATCTTCGATAGGTTTAGCCATTGCTGTAATTCCATTACCAATAGCATTTACTAATTGAGTTTTAGGATTTGATAAAAGAGCATTTATCCATGCTTCGTTTAACACTTCCCATGTTTTGTTTTTGCCTACAAAGTCTAATATTTTTCTTGATGCACTTGGATTATCTAAAGTAGCTAGTTTATCTAAAAATCTAGCTTTCCTTTGTGCATCAGTTAAACCTTTTGTAAATTCTCCAAACTCATTAACTGCAGAGTTAAAATTTTCTTGAATAATATTATTTGCATTTAATTCTTTTTTTGTAATACCAAAAGTTCTTAAATTTCCACCTGTGTTACTTGCAACATTTCCTCTATTTTTTTGCATAGCAAATATGTAAGCCATAGCGTCATCTACATCTTTTGCTTTTCTTGTACCTAATTTAACTTGTCTTTGCATGGCAGGTAACATTTTAGTTAAAGAAAATAACATCAGCTCATGTGCATAAATTAAAGGTGCAGTATTTTTTGTACTTCTACTTAATGCTTGAAAGTCAGCGTAAGTTTTTCTTATATCTGAACCATATTCTTGAACTGCTTTTCTTTTAATTACTTCATCAGAAAAATCTTTTGAAATAGTGTCATAACTACCTGAAATAGTTTCGTGCATTGATTTGATAGTTTTAAGAAAACCTACTGTTATTTCTTTAGGGTCAAACGTATCAATATTAATCCACGCAGGGTCTAAACTAAATGCTTCTTCTGCAGTTAGTTCTCCTTTTTTCCATTTATCAAAGTTTTCTTCTAAATTTTGTTTTGAAATTCTATTAAAAAAATCTATTTTTTGTTCTTTACTTATTTTTTTAGGTTTTTTATTTTTGTTTACTACTGGGTCTAATGCTTCATTTAAAATCTTCATCTTTTGAGAAATAGTAGTTGCACTATCTAATGCGTCTTTTGATTTGATAATAGCTTCTTGTGCTTCTCCAATGACCTTCTCATCTTTAGCCATTTGTTTAATGTTAGAATTTTTTGCTATATAGCCTTTAGACATTCTAGCACCAATCATTAATACTTCAGCAAACGAACCTAGAACACCACCTTCTATAGTATTCTTCATTCTAGCTTCCCAATAAGGGTCATTAGGGTCAGACTGTAAATAACCAATCCATGTATCTTGCATTGATGGATAATGTTCAATAATCATGTCTGTCAATCTTCCTGACAGTTCATCAAATCCAATAAAATCTGCTAAAGCACCTTGTGCTGTTGCTTTAGTAAATTTTCCTGCAGTTGTAACTTGTTTAGCAACACCTAAACCTTTTAAAATCTTGCCACCACTAACCCAACCTAAAACAAACTGAACTCCACCTTCAATAAAACTTGCAGTTAAAGTTTCAGTATTATCTTCAGGGTTAATTTTGTCAGGGTCGTAAAAGAAACCTTTAATATGGCTACTATCATTAACACCAATGTTTCCTGTAATTGGAGCTAGTACGCCTTTAACATTACCTAATTTGATTGCTTCATCATAAGGTACGTATTCCATCAAACCATTTTCGGCATCTTTACCATATCTAAAGCCACCTAAATTAGTCTTTTCTCCTAAAGTGTCCCCCAATCCCTCTGTTAGAGACATTGTGCTATTTATGAATTTTCTACTACCTTCATAAGGAGCAACGACAGCATTATCAAATAACCAACTAGTTGTTGCACCTTCAGGTCTCCAATCTGCTAACATACCTGCATCTTCTTGACTATCTTCGAAAGTTTTAGTTTCGTAACTTGATATATTATTAAGTATCTGTGCTTTTTCTTCTTCAGAAATATCATCAGGCACTTGAATACTTGTGCCATTAGGTAATTGTAAATTCATTATCTAGATTTTTGTTCTACTTTTTTTGTTTTTCCTATTTCTTTTTGAAATTCTTGTCTTGTCATGCCATATTTAGTTTTGAAGTCAGCATCTGTCATACCTTTGTTATTCAAATCTAAAGTCATTTCTGCAATTTGATTTGCTGTTAATTTAGGTGTGCTTTCATCATTCTTCTTACCTAGTTCAATTTTCTTTGCTAAATTTTCTGTAGAAAGAGTTCCTTCGCCTGTAAGAACAGGATTATTTCCAAACATCTCATCAAAGCCACCATACATTTGCATTTCTTTCATTACTTTTTCAAATTCAATCGCAAAAAGTCTGTCTTTGTCATAACCACCTTCCATTGCTTCGTTTGCTTTTACCCAATCTATTAATGCTTTTCTTAAATATTGTGAGCCAGTAACTGCTTTACTAACATCTCCATATTTTCCTGAAGCTACAATTTTTTCAAAAGCATCAAATTGTTGTTTAACAAATGGAATAGTAAGATAGTAGTTTTCTTTGTAATTCATTGCGTCAGGGATAATGTTTGTTAAATAAGCAGTTTTAGTTGTTTTTCTTAAATCGCCATTTCTAAATGCTTCAGAAACTAATTTACTAGCTTCTTCCCATTTTCCATCTTTAAGTAAATTAAAAATATCTCTTTCAACTTCAGGATTATCAGAATTTCCACCATCAAACTTTTCATCTTTAAGAAATGCTTCAGCACTATCTCTTTGAGCATTAGTTCTGTCAGGGTGGTTTTTATATTCAGTTACACTAAAAGTTTCTCCTTTAGCTTCTGCGTCCTTGATTGATTTTTCAAGAAAGTCATAAGTTTCAATTCTTTCCTTTTGTTCTAATGATTTTTCTAATTTGTTTTCGTTAGCTAATCTTTCTTCAGTTTTCTCAATTAATTCTTTTTTCATTTTACTTGTTTGAAGTTTAAGTCTACCAATGTCTTCGATTGTATCTGTTCCACCAATTAATAATTCAGGAACTGCATCTATAACTTCTAAAGCAAATTCATATTCTTCTGTATTTCCTGCCCATAACATTAAGCCTTTAAATATTTGGTCAATACTAGCTTTACCATCTCCTGTAACAGCATATAATTCATCAAGCTCTGTTTGTAATGCGTCAGCTATAAGTTCAAACTTATCTACGTTGTCATCAGCTAATAGAGATGTGTCATAGTTTTTGAACTTTTGAATAATACCAATAACTCTTTCTGTAATTTTAGCATCAGCATTTTTCTTAAAATTTTGTAATAAATTAGATTTATGTGTAGCTTCTAGTTGAGTTCTGTATTGAGAAGTTTCTTTAAAAAAACCTTGTTCTAATTCCTCAGGTTTAAAGAAACCTAAATTTTTATCTTTAATAAATGCTTTAAGTTCATCTTTATAAAAACTCTCAAATGCACCTTCTTCTAAATTTTCTCCAACTCTTAATTCTTGGTATCTTTGAAGTGCTTTTTCACTAAATTGATTAGCAAATGAATTAAGCGTTAATTCTTTATATTTCTCTAGGTAATAAGGGTTGGCTTCTTTAGTTATATCGCCTTTTTTAACTGCATCTCTAAACTTTAGCTTAAAATCATTATAATCTGTAAGTGCTTTAGCTTGTTCAGATTTCTTCATTTTCACTTCTGAACCAATAACCATTTTACTTCCTGCTCCATCAACGAAACTTTGTAAGCCTTTAGCAAACTGTTCTACACCTGCAGGTAATGGTCTTGTTTGTGGTTCGTAAAATAAATTAAAATCTTGCGATAAAACTATATTTTCTTCAGGGTTAAGTTTTAATTCAGGAGTTTTTCTTTTAGCCATTATACGTCTATGCCTTGTTCTCGTTTCTCTTTCTCAGTCATCAAACCATGTTTCTGCTTTTGAAATTCTAAAGAGTAATAAGTGTTAGCTACATTCAGTGCTTGTGTAGCAAATAGTAAATTTGGATTTGGTGGTGTTACATAAGTAGATTGAGCTTCTTGTCCAAACTGAATAGCTTCTAAATTTCTTTCAAATTGAGAAATATTAATATCCATGTTGTTTCTGATAGCATTTCTAAATCTACCTTCTGTTCTGTAGTAACCTGCTAATAAAGCATTTGTTGAACCTGACATTGCTAATCCACCTGCGTCTCCTGCACCTGCAATATAAGTTGCTCTAGCTTTTCTAGCTTTTAATGTTCCAATGTAATCTTTTTCTTTTGCTTTACTTAACTCTTGTCTAATTTTTAAAGTAGCTGAAGCTGTTCTTTGAATTGCATTTTTCTTTGCAATCTCATTTCGCCTTTTCTGTGCTTCATAAGCGTTCTTTTGTTGTTGCTTACCTGCTTGATATTGTAGAGCTGAACTAGCGACACTAACCGCCATCAAAGCTGTTGTTGGATTACACATTTTTTATTTTTATAAATTGGTAAAATGGTTTTTGTAGAACTCCCCATTTTTGTTTGTTAATAAATTTAAAACCACACCACTTTAACCATTTGATGTGAAGTTGATTTCTACAATCAACAAAGTTCCAGAGTATTCGATATTTTTTTTGAAAAACTTCGACAACCTCTTTACACTGTTTTAAGAAAGCAATTTTAATTGTTGCTAAATCTTTTGTTGCAAGAAGCCATATTGCACCTACTCCATCTCCACAATCTGCTATTCCAAAAATACCTACTGGTAAATTTTTTGTATTAACAATCGTAAAAACAATGACACAATTTTGATAACCATTTAATAATGCATCATAAGGTAATAAACCTGTTCCTGCTAAAATTTCTTGTTTGTCTTCTCGTCTTAATCTTGGTGCTAAATATTTTATATCTTTAAGAGTTGTTAATCTAAAATGACTACTCTCTTGCTGATGCTGTAACATAATATCCTTGCCAACTGGCATTAATAAAGTTTGATGGTAAATGGCTATCGTTCTTTAAAGATATTGTTAATTTGTCATTTTCAGACTGTACTGCAAAAGTATAATCTCCATCAGCTAATGCGACAGTACCTAATGCCCCTGAGCCAGTAGTAGTTCCTGTAAATGATGAAGTTGATGTACTTCTACCTACAGGAATAACTTCTGTAGTAAAAAATCCTGTATCATTATAAGAAACATTCCAATTTCTTATTTGTAATCTTCCTTCTCTTGTTGAAATTCTTGCACCATTAGTATCTGCTATTTGAATAAACTGTTGTGAGAAAACAAATGAAAATTCATATTGTTCTCCAAACCATAAATTCTTTGAAGTTTGGTCTCCTGAAATAGTTAATGAAGTTCCTGATTGAGAAGCTATAGTTAATGCTTGTCCTGCAGTATTGCTCCCACCAACTCTACCAACACATTTTAATGTATTAGTTTTTGTATAAGGAATTGTAAAAGTTGTTACATTTGTTCCTGCGTTATAAGAAGAAGATACACCTGTACTATCATCTTGAAATTTTCTATCTAAATAAGTTAAATAATTTGCTGATGCGTCTACAACAGCAGGAGATATATCTAAACTTTCAAGAAATACATCAGTACCTCTTTGATTTACGATATATAAAGTGTTCTCTATAAAATCTATATTTAAAATCTTATCTGTGCTTGAAGTTCCGAAAGTCCATTTATGCCAAGCTGACTGTAATCTTTTTCCATCTTGAATGTAATATTGATAAACAAACAAAGCATTTTGGTCTGCACTATTAGAAGATAATGCAATTAAAATATTTTCATTTGTAGCTGAAGTTAATTTAAAAACTCCTGTTGGTAAGTATTTTGGTACATTAGCTGTAATATCATCTGCTTGTTTAGTTCCTGTATCATCTTTTACAAAAAATTCTCTAAGTCCTGTATATGTACCTTTATTAAAAGGAAAGAATACATTACTACCTGCTCCCACAGGTTTACAATCTATTGAAGTTTCATATTCTGTAGCTGTATTAATTGAAACATTACTAGCAGTTAAAGTTGTACCACCAGTAAGCATAAATTGTGTTTGGTCTGAAAATAACAATAAGTCTTCATCAAATGAAATTGCTGAACGTAATATTGAAACTTTCTTTGCAGTTGATGCTACATCTACTGGGTCTGTATCTAAATTATCTGTAACTGTTTCAGGAAAGAAATGAAAAAACTCTCCACTTCTAGACATAATAACATTTTCATCAGCAATAAAACCTAATCTATTTCTATGAAAGAATATGTCATTGATTTTTTTACCTATAAAACTTGGGTCAGGAGAACTATCTACATCTCCACAAACTCTTTCTCCCCATATCGGTGTTGTATAATCTGTACTTGAAATTGTATAAGTAGTTCCATCTACTTGTGTAAATCTAAAATTACCATCTGCTGTTCTTATTAAAACATGTGGCATTAAATCTTTATCAATAGTAGTTACTACTGAAGGTGCTACTGTTTCAGTCCAAACATCATCTGAACTATTATATTTTACGTAATAATTATCAAATGAATTTGTTGCGTCTCCTGTAATTTCTACAACCATATTATTGATTGCAGGACTTGGTAAGTCTGTAAAATTTTGTACTGTATCTCCAACAACCTGTGAAGCGTCATCTCCGTAACCATCTGATGCAGTTACAGAGAGAGTTCCAGTAGATTTAATTATGGAGAAACTAGAGTTACCAATGTCTGCGAATGTGATATTAGAAATTGTACCACATGCTGATTTAACTCCATCTCTGATTGCTTCGGTGTCAGTATTAGAGCTTGTAAAATTAAAAGTAGTGCCATCTATTGTAATTGAATATTTTGTACTATTCACTCCTTGTAATACTGTGTAAACAGCTTGTTCTACTTTCGCTGAACTAGTAGTTGAAGCCATTGCACATGTTTTTGTTTTATTTAAAATATAAGTATAATCAGCAACAGTTACAGCAACGAAATCTCCTCTTGGGTCAGATGAAGATAGGTAGTTAGATGCGTTTGTTTGCATTACTACTGTTTTATTAACTCCTGCGATTGTCTTAACTTGTATTGCCCCATTTGTAATTACAACAATATATCTTTCAGAAATATCTCTATTGATAGTATGAATGTAAGCATTGTTTAATGCTGACGTTGATATTGTTGCAATGTGTGTTGTCGGTGGACGTTTTTTAAGTCCTTCGACTACAGAACTAAATCCATTTACTTGTGATGTAGCTTGACTATTTAGTCTTAAAATTTCAGGCTGTTGAGAAATTCCTTGCACTAAATTTGGAATTGTTCTGCTTATTAATGGCATTATCTATTGACTGTGTATGATTGTAAATAACTATCAAAAATAGAATGGTCTGAAGTATGAGCTTCTGCTTGTCTCATAACAGCTAAACTTCTTGCTTCATCTTCTGATGAGAATTTATGAATTGTATTTGCACCTAAAGTTCTATCATGGAAAACTCTAGCACTTCTTATTGTAATATATCTTCTTGCTTGTTCAGGTAAACTTATAAAATCTAATAAATAAACAACTGTATTTTCTGTAAAATCTTGGTCAAATATATTTGTATTCTTTGCTAAATTATATAAATAGCTATCTCTTTGAGTTATATCGTAAGAACTTTTGTTATATTTAGTATTTAATTCTACTCTTAAAACATCTGTTCCTACTGGAATTTTGTTATCACTATCTCTTGTAAAATCTACTTTGTAATGTGTATTAAACTGCCAACCTGCTGATTGAACTTCTCTATTTATTTCATTTAAAACATTCTTTGCTGTAGTTCCATCAACAGGTAAAGACCCTGTTAATGTACTTAATGGTGCTTCTCCGATTGTACTTAAAATTGTATTTACAGCTTCTAATTCTGTAGTTCTAGTTTGTGTAGTCATCTTGAAAAATGAACTTCTTAACTTTTTTGATTAATTTGCATAACCAACACATCATAATTGTCTCCTCTAATTGAACACAGGCGGAGATTGTCTGTGTTAATCTCTCCGCCTATGAATGATTATAACTATTGAGCTATAATTCTGATTGCACTTTCAGGTCTTAGAATACCATGACCAAGAGCTAGTCTTGCTGTAAGCAAGTTACCTAGTCTTCTAGGGTCATAAGTGTTTTCCGCAACCATATCTTTAAGTTTAACAGTACCTACTGCTGATTTGTGGAATACCACAGCACCAACATGTTGAGCGTCAACATTGTAAGTATTGTTTGTACCTGAGATAGACGCACTTTGGTCAGTGAACGCTGTAACAGCAGTGTTGCTCTTGATAACAGGAACTCCACCGATATTTACAACTGAACCTTTTCCAAAATCGCCATTAGCACTAGAGAAATCTCTAGATACTAATTTGTCTACATTACATAATTGGTAGTAGACATCAGGAGTAACAACGATTGCTCTGTCGTTACTTGGTACATTGTTTTCATCTAATTTTTGAATTGCTTCAAATACTGATGAGATTAAAGACGTTGCATTTGTTTTACAATCTGCATCAACTACAGAACCACCAGTGTCTCCACCAGTTACGTTTGCAGAACCTGCAGAAGCAAGAACTACTAACTGAAGTAAATGTTGGTCTACTTTGTTAGCTAATGCTTGTCCCATTTCTTTTGAGTACACACTTCTTGCGTCCCAGTGATTTTTCAACTGGTCTATTTCTGCAATGAAAGCATGTGATAGTAACATATCATCAATGTTAATGATTTTTTCGTTGTGCTTGACAGCAGTCCCTAAAATTTCATTACCAACTGTATGATAGCTTGACCCAATAGTTCCAGTTACTGGAAATTGAGCTGACTTACCTGAACTGATTGTTCTTACTGTCGTCATTCCTAACATCTTATTCTCTTGTGCGAATGATGCTAAAATTTCTCCACTAAAAACTTTCAAAAAGAGGGCGTCATAGGCTGTGCCAGTTGCATTAACTTGACCCAGTCTTGAAGGTACACTATTTGACATAATGTTTGTCTCCTATTGTTGTTGTTAATAAAACCTAATTATCATTTGGGAAAGTTGTCAGTCGTAACTGGCTATCTTAATTTTCAAATTAGTCATCTCTCTTTTAAAAAAGATGAGATTATCTTCCTTGTTTTCTATATTTTTTATAACTTCTTTTTTCGTCCTTGTTCATTCGTTTCTTTGCTCTGCCTATCTTTGGTTTTGTTTTTTTAACATAAACATTCTTACCCCAACTACCTTTTGCCACTACTTTTTCTTAAATGCTGATACGCCTTTAATTCCTAGAACAGAAGAATAACCACCAATGATTAAACCTTGTAGCCATAAAGGAAATTTATTTACTTGGTCAAAGAAAGCATCAAGTTTTGCAATAATTAATGGGTCGTCTGAAAAAATTCCCCAAGCACATACTAATAACGGAATTGAAATAAGTATTAAAACAATTTCATCTTTCCAATCATTAGCTTGATGTGTTTTAACAGTATTGACCATTTCAATTTCGCCATCAATAACTCTTTGCATTTGTTTTCTTTCTGCAATGCTTTGTAAAACTTTAGTTTCTTTTCTGTTTTTATAAACTTCAGAACCAGTCTTTAAAGCTAACCTAGCTAATGAGAACCACATTAATAATTGTTTGACCTATTTTTAGATTTGGATTGAACTCTAAGATTTTTTCTAGAATTGTTTCTAGGGTTTTTATCTTTATGGTCTACGTCTTTACCTCTTAGTCTTTTAATACCAAGTCTCTTTTGTAGTAATCTTCTAGCAACCCTTCTATGCTGTCGGTTGTCTCTATCTTTTTTAGACCGAATAGCATATTCACGTTTATAATCTCTAGTTGCCATAGTATTAGATAACTGTACTTCGACCTATTTTATCTGCTACTTCTTTTCTGTAAGCAGGGTCTTTCTCATATCGTGGGTCGTTCATTGCATCTGTAACTTGCGATACACTTGTAAAAGCATCTTTAGAAACAACATCACTTGTTCCTTCAAATAAACTTGGTTGTTTAGGATTTGCACCTGCTCTAGTCATTAAACCTTGAACAGCAAATTTAGCTTGTTCAATATCTCCACCATCAACCATATTATTAAAAGTTGTTTGTTCAGCTTCAGTTAAGTTTTTACCTGCCCATTCAACTAATTCACTATATTGGTCTTTACCACCTGCTATATCTTGAATTGTTTTTGTTTGTGCATCTGCTACTGATTTTTGACCTTGTATGTAACTATCAACTAAAGATTTATCTAAACCTTTCTTTGCTAATTCCTCATAACTTTTTTCAGTAAGTTCTCCAGTTTCAGCAAATTCATTATAGAATTTATCTAAACCTTCTTTTGCAGTTTCTTGAACTGCTTCTTTAGGTTTAGCTTCTTCTTTAGGTCTTGAAGAAAATTGTTTTTCCAAGTCCCCATACGCTTTCGCCAAATCTTCGGCAGACTTAAACTTTTCAGGCAACCAATCAGGACGTTCTTCAGTCGTCTGAACTTCCTCTTTAATCTCTGTGAGTTTTGCTGTTTCTCCATTTGCATTGACTGCCACGTCCTTGCTGACATCAACTCCCACATTCTTTAACTCCTCTGCTGATTGTTCTAATGATTTTTCATTATTATCAGGCTTTATTTCTACTCTATCTGTACTCATGTTATTGCTCCTTGTTAGCAACTCCTATTTGTCCCTCGTTCAAGGTAACTTCTTTACCTGATGCTTCTATGTGCTTACCTGCTTCAATAGCTACTCTTGGGTCTGCTAAAGCATTTTGGGCAAATTGCTGTTGCTGTTGTTGTTGTTGTTCTTGTTGGATTTGTTCTTGGTCTTTAAGTAAACCTTGTGTGTCCACACCATTTGCTATTGCAAATTTCTTAATGGCATCATCAAGATTTATATG
>MDSV01213166.1_pt1 | contig 13601 bp, 14 predicted proteins | sample 810851 | NCBI WGS metagenome assembly MDSV01 (sample SAMN05326640, study PRJNA326480) | marine metagenome | isolation source: seawater | place: Atlantic Ocean: North East | collected 2012 | reverse complement strand
ATTAATTTTAATTCAATAAGAAAAGGTGAAATTATTGGCGAACATGAAGTAAAATTCTCAAGTGGTAAAGAAATAATTACTTTAAATCATGAAGCTTTTGATAGAGCCCTTTATTCTGATGGAGCTTTGTTAGCAGCTAAATGGATAATTGGTAAAAAGCCTGGCCTTTATTCAATGAGAGATCTTCTGAATTTTAAATAATGAACGAAATTCAACGGGCTAAAAAAATTTTAAAAATTTTAAACAAAACTTATCCTAAAATAACCGTACCATTAAAAAGCAGAAATGTTTTTACTCTTTTAATATCAGTACTTCTTTCTGCTCAATGCACAGATAAAAACGTAAATAATGTAACTAAAAAAATTTACAAAAAATATTATATGCCTCATCATTTTAAAAGATTAGGCAGAAAAAGGATTGAAAAATTAATCCAAAAAATCGGTATTTTTAGAATTAAAGCCAAAAGCATTTATAATCTCTCAAAATTATTAATTAAAAACCATAAAGGTAAAGTACCAAAGACTTATGAAGAACTTGAAAAACTTCCAGGTGTAGGCCATAAAACAGCAAGTGTTGTTATGTCTCAAGGATTTGGCTTTCCAGCATTTCCAGTAGATACTCATATACATAGGCTGGCTCAAAGATGGGGATTAACTAATGGAAAAAATGTGATTCAAACCGAAAAAGATTTAAAAAGATTATTTCCAAAAAAAAGATGGAATGATCTTCATCTTAAAATTATTTATTATGGAAGGGAATATTGTAAAGCAAGTAACTGTTATGGATTAACTTGTAAAATATGTGTCAGTTGTTATCCTAAAAGAAAAAAATCTATATTAACAAAAAAAGCTTAATTATGAAAATCTTAGGTATAGGCAATGCAATTATAGATGTAATTTGTAAAGTTTCTGATGAATTTTTGGCTTCTAATTCTTTGACAAAAAGTACAATGAAATTAGTTAATGAGAATGAATTTAAAAATTTATTATCTTCACTAACTGTAGAAGATACAGTTTCTGGAGGATCGATTGCAAATTCAATAGTTGGGTTATCTCAATTAGGAAATGATGTGGGGTTTATTGGAAAAATAAATAATGATGAATTTGGGAAAAAATATGAAGAGGGCTTAAAAAAAGAAAAGGTAAAATTTTTATATTCAAAGAAGGATGAATTAGTCCCTACTGGGACTTGTTTAATATTGGTAACCCCTGACTCGGAGAGAACTATGTGTACTTTTTTAGGTATCGCGGGAAAAATAAGTGAAAAAGACGTTGATGAAAAGATAATTAAAGATAGTAAATTAATATTTTTAGAGGGTTATTTGTGGGATCAAGGTGGGCCTAAAAAGGCATTTGATAAAGCTATAAAAAATTCAAATAAAACAGCAATGTCATTATCAGATTTATTTTGTGTGGAAAGACATAAATCTTTTTTTTTAGATTTAGTTAAAAATAAAATTGATATTATTTTTGCAAATGAGCAAGAAATAATGTCTTTAATTAATGCAAAAAAATTTAATGAAGTTATTTATTTTGCAAAAGATTTAAACAAAGATATAATAATCACTAGAGGAGTAAAAGGTTCTATGATTGTCCACAAAAAATCTGTTTATGAATATCCAGCAAAATCTAACCTAAAAATACTTGATTTAACAGGTGCAGGTGATCTTTTTGCAGCTGGCTTTCTGAATGGATATATTAATGAATTTCCGATAACTAAATGTTTAGAACAAGGAACAGAAATGTCTTCTAAGGTAATACAAATTTTAGGAGCTAGAATTTAATGAGTAACAAAAAAATATATAAACTATTTGCGACACCAGTTTTTGAATGCAAATTAGATAATTTTGAAAACTTGAATTTAGAACTTGAGAAATATATTTATAAGTTAAAAAAAGAAGATGAAAAAGGACTTAAGTTATCTAATGGTGGTGGGGGTTGGCATTCACCATATTTTGAAATTACCAAAAGTGAAGTTGTGAAGAAATTTTTGAATCTTCTTTCTCCTCACTTATTTGAAATTATAACTAAAGATTATGGTTGGAAATGTAATCCAGAACAGATTAGATTTGAAGGAATGTGGTCAGTAATTAATACGAAAAATTCTTACAATATTCGCCATTTTCATCCAAACTGTCATTTAAGTGCAGCCTATTATGTAAAAGCAAAGGAAAATTGTGGAAAAATAAAATTTTTTGATCCACTTGACCAAAAATTAATTAAATCACCAACAAAATTAAAAACTACAGATCTATCAGCTGAAGTTGCGAATTTTACCCCCAATGAAGGAGATCTATTAATTTTCCCATCATATCTTCACCATTCTGTTGAAGAAAATTTATCGGGAGAAGACAGAATTGTAATTAGTTTTAATGTGGATATTCAAAAATAAATTTTTTCTTAAAAAAAATATCCGTCTTTGTCGCTTGATATAAACTTAGCATCTTTAAATTCAGTCTCCATTTTTTTTCTTAGTCTATATATATGTGTTTCTACTGTATGAGTTTCCAAATCACTTTTGTATTTCCATATTTTTTTTTGAAGATTTAAAGTTTTTTGTGGTTTTTGATTTGAGGAAAGAAAAAGAATTATTTCTAGTTCCTTTTCTGTCAATTTAATTTTTTTTTCATCTTTCTTGATAGTTTTATCATTCAAATTTAAAATATACTGCTTTATTTTTATTTCTGATTTTAATTGATAGTTAATTTTTAAAAATAATAAGTTAATTTTTTCAATAATTTTTATTATCGGTACAGGAAAATTATCTAAAACAATAAGCTTTTTTTTATCTAAATGTTGGATTTTGCTAACTTCCTCTAAAGAATAAGATAAAAATATAGAATTGGGCTCTGTAGAGAAGTTACTAAATTCTAAATCATTTTTATTAATCGCAAATACATTAAAATCAAATAAAGGTTTAACCTCATTAAAAATATCATACAATGGTTTAGAATTGATAATAAAAATATTTTTTTTATTCATATTATATAATGATAATTTTTCTCAAAAATAAACATACTCTTAAAGTTGATGACTTTCAATTTAGATGTAGTATTGGCAAAAATGGTATCAAAAAAAACAAAAAAGAAGGAGATAAATCTACACCAAAAGGTACTTTTAGATTAAATAATGTTTATTACAGGCCTGATAGAGTTAACTCATTCAATTGCGCAGTTAAAAAAACAAAAATAAAAAAAAGTATGGGTTGGTGTGATGACCCTAAAAATAAATTTTATAATAAACTCATTAAATTAAATAGTAGGATTAAACATGAAAAATTATTTAGAAAAGATAGTAAATACAACTATTTAATTGAATTAGATTATAACAGAAAAAAAGTAGTGCCTTTTCGTGGAAGTGCTATTTTTCTTCACTTGACTAAAAACTATAAACCAACCGCCGGCTGTATCGCAATAAGTAGAAATGATATGCAAATTTTGTTAAAAATAATTAAAAATAAGACCTTTATAAAAATCTCTTAATTTCGCATACCAAAAATTTTTGATCCTATTCTTAAAAAAGTAGAACCATTTCTTGCTGCTTCTTCAAAATCATTTGACATTCCCATGCTCAATTCATCTAGTTGAATTTTATTGGCCAGCTCTTTTAATTTCTTAAAAAAAATTTCTGGATCTCGATTTACTGGCGGTAAACACATTAATCCAATTATATTTAAATTTAAATTTAAAGTACATTCTTTATAAAATTCTTCTAATTCAGATAAAATTATTCCACCCTTTTGGATCTCGTTATCAAAATTAATTTGAATAAAAATTTTTAATTTTTTATTTTTTTTTACTTCTTCCTTTGAAATCTTTTCAGCTAATTTCAAATTATCTAAAGAATGAAGATAATCAAAAAGGGGTAACAAAAACTTTACTTTATTAGTTTGAACCTTGCCTAACATATGTAAATTAATGTTTTGAAATTCATTTTTTATTTTTGTCCATTTTTCTACAGCTTCTTGAACCTTATTTTCTCCATAATCTTTATGACCATATTTTAACAAAGGAAGAATTTTTTCAATTGGAAACGTTTTACTAACAGCGATAATTTTAGAATCTTTTTTATTAACACTGGATCTAGAAACATTTAATTTATTTTCGATGCTAAGTAAGTTATTAATTGATTTATGCATACAGGTTCATTTAAATTATTTTGTTATATTGATTGCTTTGAAAAATCATTCATAGACAAATTATCAAAAACAACATCTGTAATATATAGAAATTATAACGAAGATTTAAACATAAAAACAATTTTGAAAATTAAAAAAGCTTGTAATAATAGAAATATAAAATTTTTTCTCTGTAACAATGTCAAGTTAGCTATCAAACTCAACTTGGATGGGGCATACATACCTTCTTTTAATAACGATTTATCAGTAAATTGTTACAGTTTTAAAAAAGATTTTACATTAATAGGATCGGCCCACAATTTAAAAGAAATTAGATTAAAAGAACAACAAAATATAGATTTTATTTTTTTATCACCTTTATTTACTTCCAAAAAAAACAAAAAATGTTTAGGAATATATAAATTTTTAAGACTTAAGAATTTAACAAAAAAAAAAATGATTTGTTTAGGTGGAATAAATTCTAAAAATATAAAAATAACAAATCTACTTAACTGTTATGGTATAGCTTCTATTTCATTTTTTAAAAATTAACTAGTACGAATATGGTCAATAAATCAGATATTGAATTTATAAAATCAGAATACAAGAAAATCCAAAATTTATTTATTAAAGGAGATTATAATAAAGTAATTGAAAAGACTAAAATAATTCTCAGAAAAGACTCCTCTCAAACAACCTTCTATAATTTGATAGGCCTATCATATTTACAATTGGAAAAATTTGAAATGGCAGAAAAAATTCTAAACTCTGGGCTTAAAATTAACTCAAAATCTACAAGTATTTTATGTAACTTAGGAACCTTATATAGAAATTGGGGAAAGTTAGATGAAGCAGAAAAAAATTTCAAAAGAGTTTTAGATATAAATCCTAAGGATATAAATACTTTAGTAAATTATGCAAATTTAAAAAGAGACTTAAATAAAATTAATGAATCTCTAGAATTATATAATCAAGCATTTAAAATAAATAATAACAATGAAACTTTATTAATTAATTATGCTGGCGCTTATCAAATAGCTGGAAAATTTGAGATGTCAAAAGAGATTTTAAAAAGTTTACATAAAAATTATCCTAATAATGTAGTAGCTCACAAAATGTACAGCTCTATTAATTTTTATAAAGAAAATGACAAACATCAGGAAATCATGATAAAAAAAGTTAATGATCAAAACTTATCACCCGGTAATAAAACAACTTTATTGTTTTCAATAGCAAAATCTTTTTCAGATCAAAAAAATCCCGCTAAATCTTCAGAATATTTTATTAAAGCAAACAAAGCAAAGTTTTTAAGTTTTAAAGAATATAATTTTAATTCTGAAAAAAAATTATTTGATAAAATTATGGAGATTTTTACTAACTACAAATTTATTTCTGATAATTCAGAAAAAGATCCTGATCTTATATTTATTGTTGGTTTACCAAGATCAGGCACAACATTAATACACCAAATTATTTCTTCGCATTCTAAAGTTTTTGGTGCCGGAGAGTTGTCTGTTCTAAGATCTACTTTCCTTGACAAGATAAATGAATTAGAATTTTTAAAAAAGATATTGGGTAATAGTGACTCTGATAATTTGTTTAAAAAAGAAATAGCAAACCTAGTATTAAATAAATTTAAATATTACGATAAAGAATCAATTATTTTAGATAAAGCACCACTTAATTTTCTATGGCTAGGTTTTATTAAAATTTTGTTTCCGAATTCAAAAATTATTCATAGCAAAAGAAATTTAAAGGATACTGCATTATCAATATATAAGAATGTTTTTGACGCCTCCTCTTTAACCTGGGCTTACGATCAGGATTGTTTAATTGAATATCTTAAATATTATAAAAATATAATGAAATTTTGGCAAAATAAGATACCTAATTTTATTTACAATTGTGAGTACGAAAATCTTGTAAATAATAAAAATTTAGAAACTCAAAATTTAATCAAATTTTGCAATTTAGATTGGGAGGATAATTGTATTGACCATACTCAGAATGATACTGGTATTAAAACAGTTAGTATTGCTCAAGCAAGAAAGCCAATTTATAAAACTTCTGTAAATCTAAATGAAACTTATTCAAAATATTTAGAATTTTTAAATCAAATAGAAGAGTAAAAAAAAAGGCCCTATAAAAAATATAGGGCCTTTTAAAATTAAAATAAGTTTCTTTAATTAGAATGCAAAAGAAACTGCGATTTCAGTGTGCTCAGAAACATTATCTGCTGTATTAGCAATGTTCTTACCTTCGTTACTATGAGCTTTGATAGAAATACCACCCATTGAGTAACCTACTGAGAAACCTTCAACTTCTTGGTCATTTGCTTGACCATCAGCTTCTGTATCTTGCTCACCATAAGAAATTGATAGATTGTCATTCACAGCAAATGAAATACCAAACGAATCAGTTTCATTGTCATTACTTGCTGTTGCTTCAAAATCGATTTCTGAATGTTGGTAACCAACTGTTAATGGACCAAATGCATATGTTAAACCATATGTATCATGCTCGTCCGAACCAAGTCCAGTTCCTTTTTCACCAGTACCAGCAAAAACAGTTAATCCATCCATTGGAGTAGCTGTAACTGCTATTGACTGAGAACTTTGAGTTGAACCAGCGCCTGAATTAGCACCATCGTCGTTGTTACCATCTGCACCCATACCATAACCAACGTTTATAGTCGCCATATCCATTGAGTATGTGTAATTGAATCCAGTGATACCACCGTCAACTTTACCAACTAATCCTTCGTTAGTAGTAGTTTGTTCAGCGTCAAGACCATTAGATACTTCTTCGTCAGCTGTTGGCATTAAGTCATCGATTTTACCGATACCTAAGTCACCAGAATCTTCTTGGTAAACCAATTTACCCATATCACCCATATCGTAAGTTAATACAGTTGATGTTAAAGATCCTGTTGTTGCTATCACTTGTGCCCAACTAACTGTGTGACCATTATCTAGTTCACCGCTACCTGTCATTGATACAGATTTTTGTAAACCAAATCTGTTACCATCATGCACAATGTCTTCGTTACCAGTGTCTGCTGTGTAGGTAATTTTCGCACCACCAGTTACTGATAATTCACCAGCCTGTGCAGAAAAAGCTACAAGAGAACCTGCTAGAGCTGAAAGCCCTACTTTTTTTAAGTTATCCATATTTTCTCCTATATGTTTAATTATTAATATTAATAACAGCGCCTGATTAGCACAATTTACACTTCGATTTTCAAAATCGTATCGTTTTAAAACAAATTTTTGCTATGTGTTGCATTTATACAACATATTTAATTGTTTTTTTCCCTATTATTAGTGGTATTTAAGCTTAATTTTATTAATCTCTTAAAATAATGACATTTGGTGCAAAAACCCTAACTAAATCAAAAGTAGCCATTTTATGCTTTTCATTTTTTTTAATTCAAAGCTGTGGATTATATAAAAAGGTAGATGCTAGAAAAGTTGATCCTAATGTAGATAAAAGAGTAGAAAAAAACATTCAGGAAGGTAGAGGTTTCAGGGTTCTTGGAGGTAAAAAAAAAGGTGGATCGTTTGAATTTGCCTCGTCAAATGAGATGTGGAGAGCATCTATTAATTTACTAGATTTTACACCTTTAAGTAATGTTGATTATTCAGGTGGTATTATTATTACTGATTGGTTTGCTGATGAAAATTCTGATGGCAAAGAATATTTGAAAATCACAGTGAGATTTTTATCTAACGAAATTAGATCTGATGGTTTGAAAGTAATTATACATAAAAAGACATGTATTAATTCTAACAATTGTAATGTTTCAAAAATTGACACTACGTTGGCTAATGAAATTAAGTTAGAAATCTTAAAGGAAGCAGCAAAAATTAAAGCAGAAGGTCCATCAGCAGATCCAGATTTTAAAATGCCAACTTACGGTGATAATTCAAAAAAAAAATGAATTAAAAAAAATAATTTAATTTCAAAAAAGTAATTGTGGAAAAATACAACTTTAAAATTATAGAAAAAAAATGGCAAGATTATTGGGAAAAAAATAATTCTTTTAAAGTTAAAATAAACAAACAAAAAGAAAAATTTTATTGTTTAGAAATGTTTCCATACCCATCTGGGAAAATTCACATGGGCCATGTAAGAAATTATACCATAGGCGATGTCCTTGCAAGATTTAAAGGTTTACAGGGTTATAATGTGCTTCATCCAATGGGTTGGGATTCCTTTGGAATGCCAGCCGAAAATGCTGCAAGACAAAATAATCTAGATCCGGCAACTTGGACTGAAAAAAATATATTAACTATGAAATCACAATTAAAAAAATTAGGCCTTTCTATTGATTGGAGTAGAGAGATATCCACATGTTCACCAGAATATTACCGCCATCAACAAGAATTTTTTTTAGAAATGTTCGATAAAGGTCTCGTATACAGGAAAGAAAATTATGTTAATTGGGACCCAATTGATCAAACAGTACTTGCAAATGAACAAGTTATAGATGGCAAAGGTTGGAGATCTGGTGCCACAGTTGAACGAAAAAAACTTAATCAATGGTTTTTTAATATTTCTAAATTTTCTGAAAACCTCTTAAAAAATTTAGATAATTTGGATGAGTGGCCAAATAAAGTAAAAGTAATGCAAAAAAATTGGATTGGTAAGTCATTTGGTTGTGAGGTTAGTTTTAAAATTGAAGGATCAAAAGACATTGAAAATATAGATTGTTATACTACAAGACCAGATACACTTTTTGGAATGTCTTTTTTGGCATTATCAATAGATCACCCTTTGGCTAAATTTTATGAAAATGACACTAAATTTAAAGATTTTAAAAAAGAATGCTCAAAAAGTGGAACAACAGAGGAGTCTCTAGCTATTGCAGAAAAAATAGGATTTAAAACTAATCTATTAGCAATTAATCCTCTTGATAGAAATATTAAGGTTCCAGTTTATTTTGCAAATTTTGTTTTAATGGATTATGGTTTAGGGGCTGTTTTTGGTTGTCCAGCTCATGATCAAAGAGATTTAGATTTTGCAATTAAGTACAAGCTTAATATTAAGACTGTTGTAACTCCAGAAGATCATAACAAAGAATTTTTAGTAGAAGATAAGGCTTATACTGACTCTGGATTTATGATTAACTCTTCTTTTCTTAATGGCTTAAAATGCCCAGATGAATCGATTGCCAAAGCGATAGACTTTTTGGAGAAAAATAAAATTGGAAAAAAGAAAATAAACTTTAGGTTAAAAGACTGGGGAATTTCCCGACAAAGATATTGGGGTTGTCCAATACCAATTATTTATGATGAAAATAACGAACCCCATAAAGTACCACTAGAAAATTTACCCGTCGAACTTCCTAAAATTGAAAAATTTAAAACTTCAGGTAACCCACTTGATTTGGATAATGAATGGAAGAACCTAGAAATTGAAGGAAAAAGATATACTCGAGAAACTGACACTCTTGATACATTTGTTGACTCTTCATGGTACTTTTTAAGGTTTTGTTCACCAAATAAAAAAGATTATGGATTTGAAACTGAAGAAATAAATTATTGGATGCCTGTTGATCAATATATTGGTGGAGTCGAACATGCTATTCTTCACTTGTTATACTCAAGATTTTTTATGAATGCACTTTCCTACCAAAATAAAAAAATTGATATAGATGAACCTTTTAAAGGATTATTTACACAAGGGATGGTTTGCCATGAAACTTATAAAGATAAAAATGGTAATTGGGTAAGTCCTGATGAATTAATTTCAATAAATGGAAAAAAATTTCTTGAAAAAGATAGATCTAAAGAAATAATTATTGGCCCTTCGGAATCGATGTCTAAATCAAAAAAAAATATAATTGATCCTGAAAAAATAATTGATAATTTTGGAGCTGATTCTGCAAGACTTTTTATACTTTCTGATAGTCCACCAGAAAAAGATGTGCAATGGTCGGATGAAGGAATAGCTGCATCATATAAATTTATTCAAAAGTTATGGAATTTGAATTTGAAGATTATTAATAAAATTGAAATGAATAAGAAAAAAAATGGAGACGAACCTAATGAATTAGATAAAATTACCAATCGATTTATTAACAATGTAACAAATAATTTGGTTAATTTTAGTTATAATAAAATTATAGCAAATCTTCATGAAATTTATTCTCAATTAACAAAACAACTAGAAAAAGATTATTCAAGTAAATCTTTAATGGACAATTATACCAAAATATTAACTATAATGATGCCAGTAGTGCCTCATTTTGCTTCGGAAAGTTTAATACTATTAAATTTTAACTTAAAAAACATTAAATGGCCTAAGGCCAAAAGTGATTTATTAAAAGATGAAGAAATCAAATATGTTGTACAAATAAATGGCAAAAAAAGAGGATTAGTTATTGCTAATTGTGATATTTTAGAAGAACAACTAATGGTGTTAGTAAAAAAGGATATTAATATCCAAAAATATTTAGAAAACAAAAAAATTAAGAAAAAAATTTTTATACCCAATAAGTTAATAAATATAATGTTATAAAATAAAACAATAATGTTAAAAAAAATATCTATCGTATTATATTTTTGTTTATTTGTTACCTCATGTGGCTATGAGCCAATGTATAACAAAAATAATGATATTAATTTTAATTTTAAAAAAATTACTATTGAAGGAGATAATGATTTAAAAAACTTAATTGAGTCTTATCTAAAGAGATATAATAACGAAAATAGTGAAAAAGAAGTCATTGTAGATGCTACAATAATTTATGAGAAAATATCACAAACTAAGAATATTGTTGGCGAAACCACTGATTATTTACTAGTTACAGAAGTCGAATTTGAAATATTGTCAAATAATGTCAAAAAAACAATAATCATCAAAGAAGATTTTGTAATGAAAAATCTTGAAAGAGAATTTGAAGAAAAAAATTATGAAAGAACTATAAAACAAAACTTTGCATACTCTATCGTTAATAAATTTATTTTACGGCTCTCAATAAAAGAATGATTTTAAAACTTTTTGAACTAAATAAAATTAATTTATCAAATAATAAATTTTTGCTTTTTTATGGAAAAAATGATGGTTTAATAAACGATGAAGTTTCTAAATATAAATCAAAATTTAAGATAGTAGAAAAATATGATGAAAAGGAAATTGTTGAAAATGTTGAAAAATTCTTTCAAAATATATTAACGGGTTCCTTATTTGAAAAAGACAAATGTGTAATAATAAATAATGGATCAGATAAACTTATAAAAATAATTGACGAACTCATTGAAAAACAGATTGAGGATATTCTATTTATTATACTTTCAAATAATTTAGATAAAAAATCAAAATTAAGAAAAAAATTTGAGGTAGAAAAAAATTTAGTAATTGTACCTTTTTATCCAGATACAAACGAAACATTATTTAGATTGGCACAAACTTTTTTTAGAAAAGAAAATATACCTATATCATCTGAAAATATCAATTTTATAGTAAATAAATGCAGTGGAAATAGGGGTTATTTAAAAAATGAACTAAGAAAAATTGAATTATTTACAAAGAATAAAAAAAATATAACCACAGAAAATTTATTTAAATTAATTAACTTAACAGAAAATTATAATATTTTCGAATTGGTTGATAACTGTTTAGCAAAAAATTATAAAAAAACAGTTAGTATCCTTAATGAAAACAGCTTTGGAAGTGAGGACTGTATCATTATAACAAGAACCTTTTTAAATAAACTAAAAAAAATTCGAGAATTATCTTATGACTTTAAAAAAAATAAAAATATAAACTTAACTATTAGCAAAGCAAACCCTCCTATATTTTGGAAAGATAAAGAGATTACAACACAACAACTTTTAAAATGGAAGCCTCAAGAAATTGAAGAATTAATATATGATGTAAACATTATAGAACTTCAAATTAAAAAAAGTTCTTCTAACCATATAAATATAATATCTAATTTTTTATTAGAAAAATCAGCTTAATAATTTTGCTTTATTATTTCAATGATCTTATTTAATTGATCTATTTCTAGATATTCAAATGTAATTCGACCTTTATTATTTTTTTTGTTTTGTATAAATACATTTAGTCCAATTTTTTGAGATAATGATAATTCTAAATCTTTAATATTAGGATCTTTTACTTGAATATTTTTATTTTTTTTAACTTTGAATATTTTCACAAAGTTTTCAGCCTGTCTAACAGAAAGCTGTTTTTCCACAATTTTAGATGCAACAAAACTCGCATTATCTAAACCAACTAATATCTTAGCATGGCCTGGGGTAATTTTATTTAATTCTAATAATTTCATAACATCTTTAGGTAAATTAAGTAATCTTAATGAATTTGTTATATAACTTCTGCTTTTTCCAATAAATTGAGAAACCTTTTCTTGGTCATAATCAAATTCTGAGATTAATCTTTGATAACCTTGAGCTTCTTCCAGGGGGTTTAAATCATGTCTTTGTACATTCTCTACTATGGCAAATTCCAAAGATTTTAAATCATCTGCATCCGTTAAAACAATTGGTATATCATGCAGTCCTGCTTTTCTAGCAGCTAACCACCTTCTTTCACCAGCAATAATCTCATATTTTGAGTCATCAGAATTTAATTTGCGTACGATAATTGGCTGTATTACACCTCTTTCCTTTATAGAATTAGTCAAGTCGCTCAAATTTTCATCATCAAAATTTTTTCTTGGTTGGTACTTATTTGGTACAATTTCACTTAAAGACACTTTGTTTGTTTTTGGTATAGTTTTTGTTTCTCCTATTAGCGAAGATAATCCTCTACCTAATCCTTTTTTAATTGTATTCATTATGCAGCACTCCCTACTTTATTTTCTTGGTTAATGAACTCATCTGTAAAATTATAATATGATTTACTTCCAGGACAATTTTTATCGTAAATGAGTACTGGCATACCATGAGAAGGAGCTTCAGATAACCTCACATTTCTAGGTATAACTGTTTGATAAACTTTATCTTTAAAGTAATCTCTTGCCTCCTGTTCGACCTGAGATGAAAGCTTGTTCCTTCTATCATACATAGTTAAAAGTATTCCTTGAATCTCTAACTCTGGGTTTAAATTAACTTTTATACGTTCAATTGTTTTCATGAGCTGAGTTAAACCCTCTAAAGCAAAAAATTCAGTTTGAAGAGGTACCAACAAAGAATTAGAAGATACTAAAGCCATAACTGTCAACAAGCTAAGCGAAGGAGGACAGTCGATAATGATATAATCATACAAAGCTCTAGAGTCGTTCAAATATGCGGTTAATTTACTCTTTAAAATAAAAGCTCTATCATTATCACCAGCTGTTTCAACTTCTAATCCAGATAGATCCACATTAGAAGTAATCAAATCTAAATTTTGAAACTTGGTTTTCTTAATCACATCAGAAATTGACATTGTTCCATTTAAAATTCCATAAATAGTTTGATTAGACTGTTCAAGATTAGAAAGTCCTAATCCTGTAGTAGCATTTCCTTGTGGAT
>MDSV01161555.1_pt1 | contig 13601 bp, 8 predicted proteins | sample 810851 | NCBI WGS metagenome assembly MDSV01 (sample SAMN05326640, study PRJNA326480) | marine metagenome | isolation source: seawater | place: Atlantic Ocean: North East | collected 2012 | reverse complement strand
AGTATTTGCAGTATAAGTATCGAAAGTAGTAATATCTAATTTACTATTTATTTCTGTTTCAGTATTTGCAGTATAAGTGTTAAATAATGTAGTATCTACTTTACCACTTACCACTCCATCTACATATCTTTTGGTAATAAGTGATTCATTTGTAAAGTTAGTTGAGTAATCACTAGCATATTCTACCCCCTTAAGATCAATTTCATCAGTAATAAGTAATCCATTATTAGTTATAGATAATTCTCTTTTTTCATTGTTTAAGTTATCCTCATACATGATTGTTGTTCCAGAGTTATTTAAACCAAAAGCAACCAAAGTATTCATTACATTACTTGATAAAATTATAGTTTCTGCAGTATTCATTACAATTATCTCACCTCCAGAGTAAACACTTCCATTTTCTATTACTTGTTGTAAAGTACTACCCGTTGTAAATCCACTAATTAATGGCTCAAAATCTGTAGGAAAAGTAGAACCATCATTTTGATTAATTGTATATGTTGTATTATTTAAAGATGTTCCTGTGATAAAAGTGTTTGTATCTGCAGGTATTTCCACCTCTATTAATATTACATCTTTTTCATCTATAGTACTAATATTTACATTAGTTCCCCCACTGATGGTTCTTAATAATGCATCATTACCTATTTTATCTTTAAAAATCTGACCCTCACCTTCACCTACATTCACAATACCCATGAGTGTATTTAAAAATGCTGGACCTAAATCTATATTTAAATCAACCCCATCATTACGCACTAATATTAGTTGCGCATCTTCTGTTACTGTACCCCCAGTTACAAAGGTATTTTCACTACTACCACCACCAATAAACTCTTTAATTTGTTCTAAGGTAACTTTAGAGGTTATATTTTTAGAATTGACTGTAGGAAATAAATCTGCATTGTCAAGTATTAAATTTAAAGGTAATTGACTTATTTTTTTTGGAAATCCCATTTTAATTTTCTATTTTATATATAAATATGTTAATATTGTTTATTATTCATCGCACCATATTAATAAATCTTCACCATTCTCACTGGAAAGTAATGCCCCATCTTGTGTTTCTATATAACAATTAAGGGGAATTGGACAAATGCCGTAATTTATACAAAATTCATTAAATCTATATCTAATGGTTGTAATGTCTAAACAACATTCATATAGTCGAAATTTAGACACATCACCATAAAATGTACCTGCAAAGTTTTCTTGTATTATTAAATTTTCATCTAAAGGATCGGGACCCCCTATTGTATTGGTTTCTAATAGTCCTTGTGTTCCCCCACCTAAACTATAATTAAATGGTACCCCCTCTTGTTTTTCTCTATATTCAAATAAATCTTTAAATAAAAATTCGTCAAATTCCTCAATACTATATTTTAAATAACCATCTACAAAAAAGTCTAATCTCCCTTTACGTCTAGGAACATTTTTAATTTCATCTAATGGATATCCTTCATATGCACAAAATCTTATTGCTAATTGGAACCATTCATCTGATGGTATTATCCCCGCTTCCGAATATTCTTCATTTATGGTAACTCCCGTAATATATTTTTCTTGGACAGTAGTTCCCGTTTTTACACACATAGGTACTTGACATTCACCACACCAAGAACCACAACCCCCCACATACTCTTTTGCATAATACGTACCACATAATTGACAATTGCATGTAGATTGACAATTATTACAACAACTAGTGACTGTAGTAGAAGTAACGGCAGAACATACACCACTTACACCTAATGACCTATATCCAATAGATCCGTCATCTTTTATTCTAAAACCTAATGCATTATTTATTATATCCGCATTTCTATCTCGTTGGTGTGTGGTGACTGTAGTGATACCAGTAAAACAACTTTCCCCTTGAGGTTGGTAGACTAAGAAAGGGTTATTTAATAATTCTTCTTTACTTATTTTAGGGGGGGGTAATGGGTAACCTGATGTGGTAGTATAACCTGTTTCCCCACTAAATACATCCCAAAATTTATTCTCCGCCCTAGTCCCCATATAATAAAATAAACCTTTATTGTCGGGATAAAGTGTATTAATAGTTGTCCCTGTTTCTCCACTACAACTCACACTATTCCTTCTCATCCAAAATTCTGCAGTCCACCCTTGTTCATAACGAGTAGGTAATATTTGATAATTCCAAGGTGTTGGTTTTTTCTCTAAATAACATTTATATGACTTTCTAGGGTCAGGACATCCTTTACAATCTCCACCATTTTTACACCAAGGACCACACCCACCTACAAACTCATCTTCATACACCGTCCCACATAATTGACAATTATTATTTCCACATGTCCCATCATCACAACAAGACGAACCAGGAATAAAAATAGGGTTATCATTTTGATTACTACAAGTCGTACCTGTAGTACATCCACTCCCACAAGGGGGAGGACAAGTAAACCATTCTATTGGCCAAACAAACATATTGTTTGAAATATCTTTGAAGAATGTTCTGTCAGATAATTTAAAAAATCCTTGGTAGAAACCACCACATAACTCTACATATCTACCTACTGTATTAGCAGAAACAATAAAATTTGTGGGATAAGTATAAGAACAACCACTCACCTTTGTAAAACAAAACTTAGTATCTGCCGATGTTATCTCTAAAGTGGAACCCGTATAAATATTAATAAAAGAACTACCCGTAGTAGATGCCGTACAGTCATACTCAATAAAACCATTATCAATACCGGTTAACCCTATATCATTTAAAGTTAAAGCGGAGGTAGGTAGAGACAATTTCTCCAAACAAGTATCTCCAGTCCATCCCACTAAACTACATAATGAGTCACCACTAATACACTTGTTATTATCGATATCAATGTCAATTATTACACAAGAATCTAAAATAAATTCATGATCTAACCCACACCCACAATCGTTACAAATAAATAAATCCCAGTAATTGGAATTACTTAATCGCAAGTTCATACAATTATTGAAATTATTTTGGTTAATATTACTCATTAATATAGTTTATTAATAAATATTAAGAAATGACAATTAAGTTTTATAATTATCCGACAAATGATATTATATATGTTCCAGGTTCAGTAAAAGTCATATCTAATTCATTTAATTCGTGTGGTCCGGTTACTGCATTTGCAGGTATCATACCCGTAGAGTTAACCATACCTACAGATTCAGGTAAAATAACTTTATCTCTATTAACATGGTAAACTGTAAATACCGGATAAAATCTACCTAAATCATGAACCACTCTTACCGTTTGTGAATTACTAGTGGTGGTTATTGTTACATTATTAGTTACTTTATCCTTCCCAAACTTTCTTAATGCAGTATTATTATCGTTTACTAAATGAGAAACATCCACACTTAGAGTGCTATTATCATTTAAAGTTAATGTTAATTGGTTGGCATTTGGACCATCCGCAGGTAAGGTTGCACTATTTAAATATTTATCATTTCCCCCGATCAAAGTAGAAATGTCTATAGTGGCACTATCAACGCCCACATTATCAGTTAGGATTAAATTATTTCCATCTATTCTACCACTAACAATAAAATTATTCCTATCTACAGGTGAAAAGGGTATTGAAACTATACTATTATCATTTAAAGTTAAATTAATACTTTTAGACCTCATATCGTAGGCGCCTGCCACTACATAGGTATCTGTACCACCACCGTTTAAACTTGTAACATCAATACTAATAACACCACCTGTGGATTTTGTTAAATTTAAATATAATTCTCCTGCGGCACCATTATCTAAACTACCTGAGACCACACTAGTATCCGTAAATAAACTATTTAGGGGAATACTATAGTTCTGACCATCATTTCTACCAATAACAAGATTATTTCCTTTACTTTGTGGGTTATTTACTACCCCTACACTATTAACATAGGTATCTGTACCACTACCATTTGTACCTGGTTCTCCTTTATCACCTTTTTCTCCTTTATCACCTTTAGGACCCGTTAAATCACTAGTGGTAAAAGAAGTTTTATTAGTATAATTAAAAGTAAAAGTGCCGTCCCCATTATCTGTAGTGTTCATAATACCTACACCATCTATACCATTGACTGGTTCTCCACTATTAAGAGAACTCAAATCAATTTCTATCGTATTTCCATTAGTTGTAGTTAATGTTAATGTACTATCTTTTAATTGTCCTGTATCTAAAAAATTGTCATCTCCACTATTAGGGATTTCTAACCATTCACAATTACCATCATTATTAATACATGTTAATACTTTGTTTTCTCCTGGATTACCACCGACTATTTGTATTTTACCATTTAATTTCATTACGATATAATTATAATTTTATATTCCCCTCCTTGTTCCACATTTATTGCTACACTATTCGGTAGATAACGTGACACTCTATCAGGTATTATTAATTGTCCAGTTGAAACTTCAATAACCTGAACTATAACATTTTCATCATTTAAATTGTGTGTAATAATATTTTGTCCTAAATTAAGGGTTTGTGTTGTAACAAATTTATTACTACTACCACTATTGATATTATTAATATTATTATCTAGTTGTTTAATACTTTCTATCATGAACGGTATTAAATCAATATAATTCATTGCGTCTACCTCTAGTTGTGTAGTTTGAGCTATGTTGAATTTAGTATTACATTTTTTAACAAATGTTCGTGCAATATTGTTTATATTTTCTTCTTCGGGGGTAAGATCACTTTTACCTAAAATTAAATCATCTCTAAAATCATCTACTTTAAATCCATAATGTTTTTTTCCTGCTCTACTAATTCGAGTTTCTGGTAAAAACTCAAACTGATAAGCTTTAACATTTTGAATTAACTTCAATGGGTCAACAATATTATTTATTTCTGTAATATTATGTTTTACTCTACTATCTGAAGGAATGTCAATTAATTTACCATCAACGTCTGTTCCTAAATTTGCACCTCCCACATCTGGAATATCCTCAATAATTACTGATTTACTATTACCTGATTTAATAACAATATTACCCTCTTCCGCTTCTAAATCACCTTGTTTAATTCTAGTTGTGGTAGGATCTACTTCTAATATCTCATCCCCGTCTACTTTTATTTTTACTTTACCTCCTGCTTCGTCTTCCCCAATTATTAATTCTTTTTGTGTTTCATTATACCTAATAAAACTTTCTTCACCAAAGTACATTCCGGGCTCATTAGGGGTAGTAATATCTAGTGTCACTAATGGGGCACCACCACCTTGATCACCAAAGTAAATATCTCCTTGATTTTGAGTGTTAATATGTAAAGGTGAACAAGATTCTAAATTAGTAACCCATAACTCAGTTATACAATTTCCTGAATCTGAACCAGTTGCTGCCGATACGACTAACCCATTTGAATCTACACCTAAATTCATAGTAGGTGTCCCATTGGAAACGTCCCTAATATTTAGTTTGGGTACAAATACAGTATCATTTCCGGTAATACCTGTCATATTAGCACCACCCAACACAACGTTTCTACTACCACTAACACTATTACTATTACCACCGATAATTATACTATCATTTAGAGTACTATTTATACTATGATTTGCACCCCCTATTATTGCACCGTTATTAACTCTACCTGTCATAGAATTATTATCACCCCCTAATATAAGACAGTTAGTCATATATCCATTAAGAGATGAAATAGTATTATCCTGACCCCCTATTATTGCATTTTGTATTTCCGAGAATATAGAACTCCCTGTCAATACATTATCTTTACCTACAAAAATACCTGATGAATCATGACTGGTAATTCTATTTGTTTCACCACCAGCAATCATAGAGAATCTAGATGATCCTGTTAGAATATGACTACCTTTATTATCATATAAAGAATTTCCTTCACCACCTACTTCCCAATAACCGCTAGTTGACCCACTTGAGGGTGACCACGTTCCATTCCCATCAACATCAGATGTTAATACATACCCCACATTGGCACCATTTTGTATTTGTATGGTATTGGTTATTGTTTTACTAGATCCGCTTATATTTCCCTGTACCGTTAATTTGGCTGGAAAAGTTAAGGGTAAAGAAGTTACCCCTATACCAATTCCACCACTTTGATCTATTCGGATTCTATTTTCCATTACTCCACTATCAGCAGTATCAATATAAAATTCTCCACTCGTCCCACCACCAATAGAATTTGTTCTAATTCTAGCGAGTTGATTACTCGCACCGGGATTATCAAAAATTATAGTAGGATCGGCGGAAACAGTGGTCGAGGATAATGTAATAGTTTCATTAAAGAACCCATCTCCATTAACATGTAATGGATATAAAGGATTAATGGTGTTAATACCCACATTTCCTTTATTTGCTCCCACTCCGGTGATCTGCATACTGGGTGTATGACCGTTGGCATCGTTACCTGCGTAAAATCTAATATAATCTTCTGACCCAGCCCCTGGGGTGGAAAGTATATTTAAACCATTTTGTGCATCGCTGGAATATAAAAATCCGTCTCCTGGATTCCCATAACCAGGATAAGTTACATCAGTGAAGGCCCTTGCACCCATACTAATACTACTACTATTTAACCCATCTAATACAGTAATTCTTGGTAACCCTGAAGATCCACCACTTAATCTTATTTGTGGTCCAGCAGCATTATCTAATTGGGTTTGGAATACACCATTACTTGTGGTGCTGATTAGATTACCTTTTATGTCTAGTTTTTCTTCAGGGGTAGTGGTACCTATACCTAATTCCCCATCTTTAGTAATAGTCATTACGGTATCAGACCCAAAAGTAGTTCCGGTAGCCCATTTAAATTTATCATTATCACCCCCATGTGTTCCAACTATCCACCTATCTCCACCATTTTTTTCATAATCAATATAGGAATTAGTTCCATCAGAAGAACTTAAAGTTAAAAATGCATTATTACTTGAAGATTCTATTTTAACCTCTACTTGGGTGCTAGAAGAAATATGTAACGGAAAAGAAGGAGAATCGACCCCAATACCTATTCTTGAATTTATCACATCTAAGGTTATACCACTCGTACTACCATAATAAACATTTCCTTCATCGCCCGCATTAATATTTAATGGGGAACATGAATGGATATTACTTACCCATAAATCACTTATACAATCTCCTGATGTGTTTCCAGTAAAGGAACCCCCACTTGAGGGTTGCCACGTACCTACTCCACTTGCATCGGAAGTTAAAACGTAGCCATCATTACTTCCATTACGAATTATAATGTTTTCAGTATTAATGAATTTATCATCACTAATTGTTAGACCACTAGTATAAAAAATACCAATTAACTTACTATCTTCAAAGTTATCACCTCCACCAAAAAATCTAGTTTCACCAGTAGAAGACCTACTTCCTATGTTTAGGTGTGCTCTATCATCTGGTCCACCACCACCTGTGGTTAAATTTAAAGAGTTGGGTAAATAACTACCTTGGAATGTACCAGCAGAATTATAATTCTCCCCAATATATGTTAAGGTACCAGAAGTTTCTACCCCACCTAACCCCATTGCGGTTAGGCTGAAAGAAGATCGAGATTCTACTCCCGTCCCACTATTATTAATAACTATTCTACTATTTTGATTACCATCATGTGTAAGTGACATATCACCCCCATCGATAGTTATCTTTTCAGTGGGTGAAGCGGTACCAATACCTATTCTTGAATTTATCACATCAATAGTTACCCCACTCGTACTACCATAATAAACATTTCCTTCATCATTACTGTTTATATTTAATGGTGAACATGAATGGATATTACTTACCCATAAATCACTTATACAATCTCCTGATGTGTTTCCAGTAAAAATTAATGAAGATAAATCTATTGGATTAGTAAACCCTCCATTATTCCAGTTTAATAGTAATATCCCATCACTATTAATTGTTCCACCAGTCACAAAGGTATTTGCAGATCCACCACTTAGGGCTTGCCAACTTCCCACACCAGTTGCATCCGAAGTAAATACATATCCTGCTTGTTCGGTACCATCTACAATTCTTACTGTTCCTTCTATATGTAATTTTTCTGTAGGATTTTCCGTGTTTATTCCTACATATCCTCTAGTAGCACCTGTACCTAATATTATCATATCTGGAGTATTAATAGGTATGGCTGATTGGCCAGCGTAGAACCTAATATAATCTTCTGTGGATCCTGCTATTGCAGTTGGTGCTGAAATTATATTTAATCCATTTTGTTCGGCACTAGAATAAATAAATCCGTCTTTTGGTTTTCCATAACCAGTCCAAGTAGCGTCGTTGGAACCTCTCGCCCCCACACTAATTCCTTGAATACCATCTTCAGTTGCCCCTATTTGTATTAAATCTGTACTCGTTCCACTTACTCTTGCCCATGGTCCCGATACTAGATCTAATGTAGTATAAAATACCCCACCCTGTTTAATATTTATATCACCATATATATTAGTATTCCAGTCGGGTAGAATCTCAATGCGTTTAAATAAAGTTTCCCCTGAATTATTCCATATTTCAAAAGAAGTACTTTTCTCTCCACTATCCCATGTGTCTCTACGTTTAGAAGTAATTAATCCACCAACTACCTCAGTAGTTTCATGGTCAAATCTAAAGGCTGCACTATTTATTTCCCCACTTGTGCCCGTATAACTTGAACTTGTATTATTAATTACTATATTAGTTTCGTCTGGATATTTTACTTGGTTTGCTACTGTACCTGCTTTTGCAATTTGAACACTCCCTTCCGGCACCGTTGTTCCAATACCCACGCGGGCAGATGCGGCTGAAGTATAAAATGTCATTAAATTCGTACTACTACTACCTTTAAAATGTATAGGATTACTTGTAGTTGCAAAATCCGTCTCAATAAAAAATCTCCTTGTACCTATTTCAGTAATCGCAATAGGTATTTGGTTATTAATACTATCATTATGTATTTCTATTCCTGTACCATCATTGGTTGCCCAACTAAAAGGTGAATTAGTACCAACACCTATTTGTCCTTTAGAATTTATAAATAGTGAGGGATCAGTAGTGGTTCCGGTGGAATCAAAATAAATATCTTGTCCATGTTGTACCCCTATATGTAAATCTTCACCTGTACAACCACTTATATTACTTACCCATATTTCATTTATACAATTTCCTGATGTATTCCCCGTAAAATCATTAGTTTCACTAAATCCACTAATATTAATATTTGTACCATCATTACGATTAAGGGTTAATGTACCACTCCCATATGTGCCCCCACTAACAAAGGTATCGGTAAAACCGGTAAGAAATCCACATATATCAAAAGAGGTACCACTATTTGTAACAAAAGTCACACAACCACTCGTATTATTATATGTACCCCCCGTAACATTTATATCATTATCTGCAAATAATGCAGCAGAATTAGTAACAGTAAATGTTCCGCCTGTAGTATTTAAAAAACTTAATGTTGATAGGGCTGCGTTGGCATCCCCCGAAAATACAAAAACATCACTGGAAGGGGTACTACCTGAAGCATCTGGTCTCCATCCTGCATTTCCTTCACTATCTATTTGTTTTAATACATAACCTATTGTACTTCCAGACGCACCCCCTATTACTCTTAATTTATTAGTAATTAATTTATTATCTATAGTTGCATCATCTCTACTTCGTAAATAATCTACTGGACCTTTATAATCTCTACTACCGGCAGAATAATTAATTTGTTGGGCGGATGTTAATCCCGTTACTCCCGAATAAATAGATGTGGATGAACCTGATAAATCTCCACTAACACTGAAAAAATTATATGTTATGGTATATCCTGTATATTCAGTTGCGATAATATGATCTCCTGTTCTCCCTGTTTGAGTCAATGTCCATATTGGTCCGACTATTTGAGTTTGTGCACTAAAAGGTGTTATTGGTGTAGTTAATCCCGAAACATTAGTAGTATATAAAGTATTACCTGACCATGTATAACCGCTAGTTGTGTAACTACTAAAAATTGGGTTATAGGTAGGTGACGCAGGATTCGCTAAATCAAATTCGGTTGTAATATTATTACCACTAAAGACGGCAAATAATCCAGGTTCAGTATTAATTAATGTCATTGTAGATATATCTACCCCTGTAGGATAACCACTAAAAGGTATCCCTGCTTGTATTTTACCATCAAAACAAGCAGTATTACCGGTGATAATTTTTGCTTGTCTAGATAAGTCTAATAATGTGGTATATTTGTTTTCGCATGACGCCATATTTTTTCCTTTTCTAATAAATATTTAGTTTTCTGTTATATTTATATAAAAAACTTTAAACATGAATAAAACATATAAAAAGTCCGATATTGATAAATATATGCATGAAAACAAAAAAGATATGGATATCCAAGAAGACGACATTAATGAATTAGTGGATAGTAATGGTAGTATAATAGATAAAAATGATAATTATAGGGCTACTCCTTCTATTATAAAATCTAAAAAAACTACTGATGATTATGTTAGATCCGCTACTCAAGGACCGGAAGCATATTTTATTTATGGTGGCCCTTATTATGGTATTAATTATAGGTATGTGGTTAATGAAGAAGATAATATTGATGAAAATATTTCACCAGAGACTATTCAAGATTTAGATGCGTTTCATGGTAACACCAAAAAATATAGTAGAAAACCGGCAGATAGAGAAAGAAGAAAAGCTAAAAAAATGGCCGATAAAGATATTAAAACTTATTTTAATAAACCTTCAGATCCGTTTTATGATACCCTACCCGCTGAGGAGTGGAGAGGTCATTCTTTACCTTATGATACAAAATTTGATTTTGATTTTATGGAAGAATCTGAAATGAAGAAACTGGTTGATGAAATGTTTCTTTCCAAAAAAGAAGATAAAGGGATAGTAAAACGGGCTAATGAACAAGACATGTTAGGTGATAAAATAGAAATTGCTGACATTACTGAATTAAAAAAGACTTTTGAGAAGCCTATGGTTATTAGAAAACTCAACCATCTTTTAGATTTAGTGGGAAAAGAACAATTAAATGGTGAAGAATTAGCAATTGTATTAAATCATTTATTAAATAATGTGAATGTGTCCCAAATCAATGAAAAATATAGAGAGATACTAGGTGATAAAATTAAATATGGCGAACCGGAAGAATAATAAAGGAGGTAATAGTGAACTTAGAGGAAAATATTGGACATGTCCTGAATATGTAACCAATTGTCTACATAATGCCATAAAAACTTACAATTCTACCATTAAAGACGGTTCAACTACAGAAGGTTATAAAAGAGCAAAAGGTATATTAGAAAATAATAATATAGAATATAGTCAAATGAAAAGAATTAAAAATTGGTTTGATAATTTTGAAGGGACTCATCAAGATATGGAATATAGATTAAATGGGGGTAAAACTATGCATAATTGGGTAAATTCTACACTAAATAAAGAAACAGAGGCTATAAAAGCACCTAAAAAAATTAAAATGGAAACTGGTTTAAATAACCAATTTATTAGTTCACATAATAAAGATAATACTAAAATAAATAAACATTCATTAAAAATGAAATTACCTAAACTACATAAAGATATAAGTGGACAAATATGGAGAGGTAAACCAGTTTATGAAGAAATAGATAGGATACTATCTTTAATAATATACGAATCAAAAATATAAAATAATGGGAAGTAAATTAGAAGAATTAGGAAAACAATTTAGAAAAGAAAATATTGTTAAAAATACCTACCAAAATGCACAAGGTAATGAATATGGTCAAAAACATCCTAATGCATTATCAGATGGAGATAAAAAAGGAAAAGGTACAGGGAATTTTTTAGATACTTATAATGGTGGTAGTGTTGTAGATGAAGTTGGTTCTGCCAATGAACCAGGATCGGGAAGGATTGCTAATGTTGCAAAAAATGAATATAGTGCAGAAAAACCATATGGTTATCCTGATACTGAAGACAATAAAGATCAATTTAGAGTAAGTTAATTAATATGAAACTTTACAATATTGCAGAAAGCCTTATATTAGAAGTTGCAAATAGAAGTGACATAATGGATATAATGCAACAAAGAAGGATTGCTGAACTATATTATGACGATGGAGAAGATCCGGGAGGTAAAGGAAGAAGATGGGTTCAAATGTATGCTTATGGTAATTCTTTAGCAGGTAATGATATTGTAAGAGTATATCAGGTAGGTGGTGACACTAAAACTATTGAGCCTGGATGGAAATTATTTCGAGTGGATAGAATGAATAGTTTAAGAAAATTAAGTGGTACCTTTGATGAAGCAAAACCACTTTTTAACCCTACAGGGGATAAGGACATGATAAATATTTATTATATAACACAATTTAATAATATAACATAAAAAAAATTAAAATAAAATGAGTAAAGCAAGAACATTAGCAGAGATTTTAAATAAATCAAAAGCAGTAATGGAAAAAACGGAACAAGAATACGGTACCACATCCCAACCTATTAGTGATACTAACTACTCAAGTCAAACAGAAAAAGAAATTCCCAATTTAACTGAGGATTATATAAAAAAAAATAGTAAAGGGAGTACTAGATCCGTAGCACCCCAAGGTGGTAACTATAGAAATTTATCTACCACTAAAATGCCTAAACATATTGTAGATGCTATGGTAAATACCCCCATAGAAATTCCGGAATCTCCTAATCATACTTTTGAATTGTCGGATGTAGAAGATTTAGTAAATGAAAATGTTACCCAACCTACCTCAACCATAGAAACTCCTGTGGCGGGGTCTAATCAAACTTATGATACTAAAAGTATTAGAGATATAGTAAGAGAAGAGATAGGGGATGTAGTTAGAGAAGTAGTAGAAGAGTATTTAGATAAATCTTTAGTAACTGAAGATATTAAAATTAAAATAGGTGATACCATATTCGGTGGTAAACTGAAACCCTTACCAACAAAAAAGAAAAAAAGAGTATAAAAAAAACCCTCCGAAGAGGGTTTAAAAGTATCACTAGGATTCTTATAGTATGGTAACAAGCCTAGGTTATTCTACCTTTTTATTTAATTGAATTTTCTAATTCTTCCTTACCTTCCACAATTTGTGATTTTGCTAACCAAAAAGTTAAGTCACCAATTTTCTCAATTTTCATTTTAAGTAGTTTCTTATATACCGCAACATCTAATTCACTTTTTACATAAGGTATACCTAATGACTTAGAACAAACTGGACCCACACCAGTTGCCTGTGATCTCCAATCAGTTAAGTCCCTACCACAAACTCTACAAGATGATACATCCGATACAGTTAATTTTCCCACTACCTGATACGCTTTGGTAGTTTCTTTTAAAACTTTACTTATAGTCATTAGGAATGGTTTGAACTCTAAGTTGTTATCTTCCGCCACTCTCTTAGCGATAAATTTAGTGATTTTGATATCCACATTAACCGCTTTAGTTTGTTGTGTTGGTGTAGGAGTATTAAGTTTAGTAAAAAACTTACCTGCTGAATAAAGTTGTCTTTCGGTTAATGAACCATACTTTTTTAAACCATTTTGTAATGAATTAATAAAGTCATTATTACCTTTGTAATTTTGAACGTTGATTGTGATTTCTGAATTTCCCATAGTT
>MDSV01013541.1_pt1 | contig 13601 bp, 11 predicted proteins | sample 810851 | NCBI WGS metagenome assembly MDSV01 (sample SAMN05326640, study PRJNA326480) | marine metagenome | isolation source: seawater | place: Atlantic Ocean: North East | collected 2012 | reverse complement strand
GTCAGTATTTGCTGAGTAATATCGGAGGATACTATGTGCTGGTCTACTACAAGCGCAAGATCTCTTACGGCTTCTGGGAACTTAGAAATTTGTTTAAATTTGTTTGGAGTTTGTGAGTTTAGTTCGAGTACTTTGGCTAAATTTACTTCAAACATGAACACTGATTCGAACTGGATATCAAAATTTTGAAGCACGGATTTTTTCACTGCTCCTATTGTACCAACATTAATACCTTCATAGACTATTGTAGCCGATTGAGTTGGTATATAAGTACCGTCAGCATTGAGTGCATAAGTCACGTTCATGTTCAAGTAAGAAAATAGTTGCTCTATGATTCCTTTTGTATCATAGAAGGATATTTCATCTGAAGTATCACTCCAATGGAGTTCCCGTTTATTCCCTGTACATATTCCCGTTATTGTTTCAATTTCTTCGGGTAGTCCAGTATCACTCGGATAGAACACTCTGCCTAATTCAAATAGTTTAAAAGGGCCATCATGGCTATATTGGTTTTGCTGGAGAGTAGATAGTAAATTCTGTCTGAGTGATGTCCGTAACTGAGTATATAGACCACTCATCGGATTTAGAACATCGATGGACTTCGGCAATGTCCCAGACAATTCTAATTTAGTTAACGAGGTTTCATCTGTTAGAGGATAAGATATTATTTCTTGTAGCCCTGAAGCTACAAACAAATCTCTAACAGATTCTTTCAATGCGTATTGGTTATCTGTTCTGTGATGAGGTATCTGTGTCGTAAGCATTCTTGTTGGGACTTCATCATATCCAATGATTCTTATGATTTCTTCAATGAGGTCTTCAGGAAGGGTTATATCGTTGCGCCAATATGGAATTGTGCAGATCAGGGTGGAATCGGTAGTATTAACGCATTCAAAACCTAGGCTTCTTAGTATGTCAGCACATGTCTTAAGGTCGAGGTCCATGCCTAACACAGACTGAATTTTAGCAGTATCCAAGTTTACTGTTAATGGTTTTCTCGTGGGATGCATGTCGATGTCTAAATATGCTGCTAAATAACTGGAGTCTAACATATCGGTGATTAGATTAATGGCTCTATTTAATGCTTTAATAGGTAGTTCTTCGCTCAGCGATTTTTCAAATCTTATAGAGGCATCTGTTTTCACTCTATATCTATCTGATGAAATTCGGTTGTTAAAACCATCAAAATTTGCGGATTCAAGTAAAATATCCGTTGTTGAATTCGTGATTTGAGTGCTTTGACCTCCCATGATACCTGCTAACGCAATAGGTTTTGTTTCATCGGCTATAACTAATGTATTTGAATCAAGTTCCAGGGATTGGCCATCCAGGAGAGTTAAAGGTTCCTGGTCTAAAGCTCGCCTTACTTTTATTTTACTGTTTGATATAGTAGTTAAATCAAAGGCATGCATAGGTTGGTTGAGTTCATACATCACGAAATTTGTGATGTCGACAATGTTATTAATTGGGTTTAACCCAGACTTTACTAATTTGTCTTTCAGCCATTCTGGAGATTCTTGTATGGTGACGTTTTTTATGATGGCTCCAGTGTAACGAGGGCACAGATCTGGGGCTTCGATCTCAATAAATAGCGGAATCTCAGTCTTTACTGAAGGCGAATCTAAGTTAGGTAAACACAACGTTTCACCTGTGAGTGCGGCGATTTCTCGGGCTATACCAGTGACTGAGTAACAGTCCACCCTATTGGGAGTGAGTTCAACATCAAGAATCGTATCTGATAAAAGGGACTCCACATTCGTCCCAATAGGGGTGTCATCTGGGAGTATAAGAATCCCGTTATGATCTTGACCTATTCCAAGTTCTAATTCGGAACATATCATTCCTTCGGAAGTGATTCCTCTGATTTTGTTAGCTTTCAATTTTTCGTATGAGTCTGAACGTGGGTTATATAGTCGAGCTCCAGGTCTAGCCAAACATATTTTTATACCTTCCTCTACGTTAGGGGCGCCACATACAACTTGTAATTTCTCAGAATTGATTTCGACGCTGCATAAAGACAGTCTGTCTGCGTTAGGGTGTTTTTCGACTGATGTAACTAAGCCAACGTAGCACTCCTGCCAATCACCTACAGTAATAATCTCGTTAACTTCCAGCCCTGCCATAGTTAACTTGTGGGCTAGTTCAGCCACGTTTGTATCTATATTCACATATTGTTTGAGCCAATTTAAAGAAAGTTTCATTTCACAGTGCTTTTCGGGTTTAAAATTGTCGTAAGAATTTGAGATTATTCGAATAAAAATGCCTAATATCATCAATGCCGTACTTGAGCATTGCTATTCGTTCTGGTCCTAGACCAAATGCGAACCCAGTATATTGGTCAGGATCATATCCTACGCCTGACAATACTTTAGGGTGAACCATTCCTGCTCCCATGATTTCTATCCATCCAGTTCCTTTACAAATTCTACATTGAGGGTTAGATCCACCACATGAAAAGCAGTCTATGGACATGTCAACTCCAGGTTCTACAAAAGGGAAATAATCACATCTAAACCTAACTTTTCTTTCTGACCCAAACATCTGTCTAGCAAATTCATACAGTGTACCTTTTAAGTCGGAGAAATTTATACCTTTATCTACTGCTAATCCTTCTATTTGATAGAAATGCCATTCATGTGTTGCATCAGTAGCTTCATATCGATAACACTTGCCTGGTACTATGACTCGTATTGGAGGTGATGTTTGTTCCATCAATCTAGCCTGCATAGGTGAAGTGTGGGTTCTTAACAATATTGTATTTTGTGTGTTGAGCTCTGTGTTATCTATCCAAAGTGTATTCCACATATCTCTGGCAGGATGTCCTGCAGGGATATTTAATTTTTCAAAATTGTATATATCCCATTCAACTTCCGGTCCTTCTGCTATATCGAATCCCATGCGAAGGAAAATCTGTGATATTTCTCTTACTACCTGTGTTGTAGGGTGTAATTTCCCTTCGTGGATTGGTACACCAGGAAGTGTCACATCTAAATTATCTGTCTCTAGCGTATTTGAGTCATCAATCCTGGTTATAGCTATAGATAATAATGCCTCCAGAGATTGCTTGGTCTTATTTGCTTCAATCCCTACAGATCGTTTTTCGTCGTCAGAAAGCTTCGGGATTTGGCTGAGTAATTGAGCTAGTGCTCCTCTTCTGCCAAGAAATTTGATTCTCCAATCATCAATCCCACTGGATGTATCTATAGAGTCCAGCTCTGCCGAAGCATCTCGATGGAGGTTTTTTAAAGTTTGAGGGCTAAGTTTGCTCAAGTGGAACTCAATTCACAGTTTAGTTTGGAATGTACTCAAATCCAATATTTTGATACGGGCTCAATTATAGTTTTCTATGTTACAGTGGTCAAGAATCACGGCAATACTGTATTTGTACATGAAAAAACTTCAAAGCATAATTAGGCGTCTAAAATATCCGGGCTGGACAGTATTTTTATTATCTTTCTGCAACTTGATAGTAGAGGGTGGTGCGAAGAATGCTGAATCAGTGTTTTATTTAGCTTTAAAAAACAGCTTTAAAACTGGAGCCACGGTCACATCCCTGGTTTTTTCTCTTGGTGGATTATTTGGAGCTATAGCATCACCATTACTTGGCCGATTACTCGACAAATTAGGGCCCAAACGCTTTTTTGTGCTAGCAGGGATAATTATTTTTGTAGGTTGGCAGTTAAGCAGCTATGCTCCTAACTTATGGTATTTATATATTTTTTATAGTTTTATAGCTGCTGTAGGTCACACGTCAGTGTCATCATTTACGGCAATGGCCACTTTATCACCTTGGTTCCCAACTAGTAGAGGGACGGTTCTTGGATTGGCAGATGCTGGAAATCCATTTGGTCAGGCTATTTTTACTCCGTTATCTCAAGCACTGGTTTTGGGATTTGGTTGGCGATGGTCATTCAGGATACTTGGTACAATTTTTTTCTTGCTTGTTGTCCCTTTGAATTTATTATTGCAAAAACCGTTGCTTAAAAATGAAAACTTACACCTTTCTGAAATGGCGGATTCTACTCCCAGGAAACAATCCAATTCTTTTAAAGCATATAAAATCCAGTCTGTTTGGTGGATGATAGGAGCGAGAGGCTTTTTGTCTATTTCGAATCAAATGATTCGGTTACATATTTTGGCATTTTTTGTTTTATCTGGTTATGATCAAATGAATGCAGCTACCGCGGTTGGTTTGATTGGTGCTCTGAGCGTGCTCGGAAGGCCTAGTTTGGGTTATTTGTCTGACAAGGTAGGCCGAGAAAGCATGTTCACCTTTGGTATAACCCTTCAGATAATAGCCTTATCTGTGTTGATTATGACTAATAATATGAATAATTTGTTTCCAATATTATTATATGTAGCATTTTCCGGCCTTACCGATGGTATTGGGGGGTTAATTCTATCGGCTAAAGCCGGCGATATTTATCCCAGAGAATACCTAGGAGAAATCTTAGGTTTGGTTGAAATTGGACGAGGCATAGGAATAGCTGTGGGCCCTATATTAGGAGGTATTTTATTTGACCTAAAAGGGGATTACTTGTTAGCATTCACTATTGCTATGGTATTGTCTGTTTTATCAATATTTTGTAGTTGGATGATCCGGGTTTTCGAAAACCCAAAGATCAATTCTTTCCCATAGTGAATGAGGAGGTAATATGCCAATAATTCAAAGACCATACGTTCCACCAGATGATGAAATTCCCAAAGATGAGAATTTCGTAACTCCAGGTTCAGTGAACTCAGATGAAATTTCTGACGAACCTATAACTTTCTATGCTGATTCCTTGCATATTTATTCCAGTTTGTACTCAGCGGTCTTATTTTTTGGGGAACAAATGGAAGAACGGGAACCCATATTAAGAAGCAGGATAAAAGTCAGTCCACAAATGCTGAAAGCGATAGCAGTATTGGCTACCAAACATGTTAAAGATTATGAAAACGCGATAGGCCCGATTGAACTTCCACCACAAGTATATGATGCTTGGGAAATCGAATCCGATGAATAATGAAGATCAGTTACTGAATGAGGATTGGAGCACTCCAGTTGTAGTAACGCCAGGATCTGACAAATCTACTCCGGATGATTGGGAATGGAGGCGAGTAGGTGCCGCGATATCCACTAAAGCTGAATACCATATAAATCATAGTGATGTTAGCAGGGTTACTTTCGGAGAATTGTGCGACGATGACTTGGGTGAAGATTCACAATTCAGGATTAAAAAGTCAATTCCGATAGTGATAATTGATTCACTAGACACCTATTGGGCAGGAGAATGTAAATCTATGCTCCCTCTATCTGGGTTGAGAGTTCCTGTTTCTGGAGATACTATAGCGGAGGCTAAGTCTAAGTTGGCAACTGATCTAGCAGCACAATTCAGATTATTGTTAATATTGAATTCTTCTATGGCAGGTAAATTAGCGCCAGGATTGAAACGTAATTTAGAATTATATGACTCAGTATTGGAGAGTCGTAATTCTGAGACCTCTGTTAAATAGAATTCACAATGTGGTCTATGGTCTCTCCGAGTGGAACACTATATGTTTCAAGTGTTTTTCTTAGTTTGATTTCACAGATATCATTATTTAGATTTCTGGGACTGACTATGACCTGTAAAGGGATACCGAATAGTTCAGAATCTCTAAATTTTACCCCTGCGCTTTGATCTGTCCTATCATCAAATAAACAAGTAACGCCGTGATCCCAAAGAGAATCATATATTGCGTGAGCTTTTTCATAGCATGTTTCATCATTGGCATTTAAAGCTATAAGATGTACCTGATAAGGGCTAACATTTTTAGGGAATATTATTCCTTTATCATCGTGGTTTGATTCTACTACCGCCGCTAGAAGTCTTCCTACTCCTATCCCATAGCAGCCCATTAAAGGGAATTGTTGTTTTCCATCTTGATCTGTGAAATGTAGTCCTAATGACTCAGAAAAAAATGACCCAAGTTTGAATATATGGCCTATCTCGATTCCTCGAACCGCTTCTAACTTACCATTGCATTCATTGCATAAATGCATTTCGGTAACTGTTGAAATATCCGCTATTTGATTGACATGAAAATCTCTTTGATAATTTATATTGACAATATGTGTTCCTGGCTTATTCCCGCCAGCAGTAAGGTTCTTTTTAGTAACTATGGATGTATCTCCTATTATGTTTATATTACTTATTCCCAGCGGAGACATAGACCCAAGAACTAGGCCTTCTTGTTCGATTTCTGCAGTAGATGCAGCTCTTAATTCTGTAGCATTTAGTATATGCTTCAATTTCACTTCATTTATGTTTAGATCCCCGCGTATACAAGCCATAACTAGTTGGCCATCAGCGGAGTAGCAAAGTGATTTTAATGTTTGATTGGCATTAATATTAAGGAAATTACAAACTTCCTCGATAGTTGTTACTCCTGGTGTAGATATTTCTGCTTGAGGTGCTTCTGTATCATGATTTTCAGCGGGTAAGATCCCAATGGCTTTTTCGACGTTAGCGGTGTACTGGCAATTGGAGCAAGTGATTACAGTATCTTCTCCCGATTCGGTTGGATATATGAATTCGTGTGAATCTTTGCCTCCTATAGCTCCACTATCAGCTTCAGCCATTAACACAGGTATTTCACATTTTTGGTAAATATTTTTATAGGCTATTGCCATGGATTCATATATTTCATCCAAAGAATCTTCGTTGGCACTAAAGCTATACGCATCTTTCATAGAAAATTCACGTACTCTAATAAGTCCCGCGCGAGGTCTCGCTTCATCTCTAAATTTGGTTTGGATTTGATACAAGGTAAAAGGTAGGTCTTTATAGCTTTGGATGATGGATTTACTTATAGTAGTTACAGATTCTTCGTGAGTAGGTGCCAACACAAGGCCTCTTTGTCTTCTATCCTTAAGTGTGAACAAATTATCTCCAAAAGCTGTTGTACGACCCGTTAAATCCCATAATTCTTGCGGCTGAATATGAGGCATTAAAATTTCTTGGGCTCCGGTTTTGTCCATTTCGTAACGGATTATGGATTCTATATTTTTGATTGCTTTTAACGCTAATGGAAGATAGGAATAAATCCCAGCCCCAAGTTGATGTATAAAGCCTGCTTGTAATAGTAATGCGTGGCTAGACGTTTCTGCATCTGATCCTGTGTCACGTAGTGTCTTATAAGCGAGTTGCGTGAGCTTCATTGGATTATCCTTATCCCCATCGTGTTTTTATATATTCTAACTTACGCGTTAGAAGGGGTGTTTTCTATTTCTTCCATTAGTGCTGCGAGCATATTTTCTTCTGGAACTACTTTTACTTTTTCACCTTTTTTGAATATTATTGCTCTGCCCGCACCTGCTGCTATTCCAATGTCTGCATCTTTGGCTTCACCAGGACCGTTAACCTCACATCCCATCACTGCAACTTTTATATTTTTATCAGTCTTCCTGAGTAATGCATCTACGTCGTTAGCTAATTTTCGCACGTCTACGTCTGCTCTCCCACAGCTTGGGCATGCAACTAGTGTTGTGCCTTTGCTTCTTAGGTTTAGTGATTTAAGGATTTCGAACCCTGCCTCTACTTCTTTTACAGGGTCATCACTCAATGAAACACGAATTGTGTCCCCTATGCCGTCATAGAGCAGGACACCTAATCCCACTGATGTCCTTATTGATCCAGCAAAGGCTGTCCCTGCTTCTGTTATGCCTAAATGGAATGGGTAAGGAACTAATTTGGCAAGCCTCCTGTACGATTCAACTGTAGTTGGAACATCAAAAGCTTTCAGGGATATTTTGATGTCATCGAAGTCCATTTGTTCTAACAAGCTGATTTCCCATAATGCTGTAGCTATCATGTGATCAACGACGCTATATGAATTGCTTGTGGTATCACCTGCTTTCGGTAACTTGTTGACCATATCCATATGCCTGGAAAAACCTTTGGTTTTGCCAATTCCTCCTACAGGGGGCAAACTTCCGAAGTTGACACCAATTCTGATAGGAATTGATCTTTCTTTGGCCACTTTGACAACGTCTTTGATTTGCTCGGAATCTCTTAAATTCCCAGGATTTAACCGTAAGCAGTCTACTCCATTTTTTGCAGCTTCAATGGCTAATTTATAATGGAAATGGATATCTGCTATCACTGGGATCTTCACTTGTTGTTTTATTGATTTTATTGCTTCAGCTGCAGCCATGTCAGGGATTGCACAACGGATTATTTCGCAGCCAGCTTCTTCGAGTTCTTTGATTTGTTTAACAGTTGCTTTGATGTCACTGGTATTCGTCTTAGTCATGCTTTGTACAGTAATGTCATTTTTACCCCCGACTTTAACATTACCTACAGATACAACACTGGTACTTCTTCTCATCATTAAACCTTTTTGCCTTGAGGGTGATTATCATCCACCTAGGAATGATTCTCCTAATATGATTTTTTGTATATCTTTCATTGTAACAATTATGATCAAAGTTATCAGAAATACAAAGCCCATCGCGTGGAATAAGTTTTCTCGTTGGCGCGTTAATTGCTTTCCACCTCTGATTATTTCAATGATCACAAATAATAATCTACCACCATCTAGCATAGGTATGGGTAAGATATTCAATATCGCTAGGTTTATACTGATTATTATGGAGAGTATTATTACTCCTTGGAGACCTGCTTGTTGCGCTACTTCCCCGGTAATTTGAGCTATTCCTACAGGGCCAGTGATTTGATTCTGGATATCATTGGTTACCATGTTTCTGATTTCATGTTGCAGTGCGTATAAGAGTCCCAAAGTTTGAGCGAATCCATCATAAACTGCTGTCCAGGGAGGATTAGACTGTCGAGTATACTCCTGGTCGATAGTATTAATTCGTATCCCACTGATCCATTGATTGCTCAAATCATCATATTTCGGAGTAACCTTAATACTTAATAAGCTTTTACTTCTCTCAACTTCCCATACAGCTCCGGCGTCTTGAGATTCATTCAGCATTTTACGAAGGTCTGAAGGTGATTTGATAGGCATTTTGTTTGCATAAAGGATTATGTCTCCAGATTCGGCTCCTGCTAGATCTGCCGGGGATCCTGAAATTATTTCCACTATTTGGACTCGACCGCTATTCTCAATTGGTACATTATGAGGAATCATGCTGAGCGTGGCGAATACTATAATGGGATATATAAGGTTCATTAAGGCTCCAGAAAGCAATATTATGGCTCTCTGCCAAGCTGGTTTGCTCGCTAAACTTAAGGGCATCGAAGAATCCGTTTCCCCTGATAGGCGTACGAATCCTCCTAAGGGGAACAGATTTACAGAGTAGATCATATCCGCTACTAATAACTGGTTGTCTGAGATATAACGGACCTTGCCCTGATGTACTAATCCATCAAAGTCTCTGTCATTGTGAATTTGGGCAACATTATCAGTTACTCGATCTGCTTGTAGCTTGTTATTGCTCCATATTGACCTAATGTGGATAATCTGGCCTACATGAAGTTTGGTTTCCAGTGAAAATACGGTATCAGATGTTAAAGAAACTTCGGTTTTGCCTGTGTAAACTTTAAAAAGCCTTGGTGGATAACCGACTCCAAATTCTAAAGCTTTAACGCCAAACCATCGTGCGGTAAATAGATGTCCGAATTCATGAACTAATACCACTACTAGTAATACGCTGACGAAACTAATCAGAGTGATTATTAGACTGCTCATGAATATTTAGTTGTACAGATTTCTAAAGTCTTGCGGGATGCATCGTTTATGATGTCATGTATGTCTCGTATATCTCGATAGGTTGTGTTGGAATGGCCATTGGACATGTGTTCGATTATGCGAGGTATATCAGTATATTTAATTTTATGTTGTAGGAATTGTTCGACAGCTATTTCATCTGCTGTATTTACTACCATAGGGTGACTTCCTCCCATTTGAGCCGCTGTTAGAACTGTGTTAAAGGCAGGATAGCGTTCATGGTCTATGGGAAAGAAATTCATATTTATAGATTCCTTGAAATCAAGCCGTTCGAAATTTGGATTAGTAATATTATCCGGATAGAATAAGGCGTATTGTATGGGAATCTGCATGTTTGGATTACTAATTTGAGCTTTTACTGAAGCGTCATCAAATTCAACAAGAGAGTGCACTAAACTCTGAGGGTGGATCACAGCTTCCATTTTTTCCCATGGCATACTAAATAACCAATGAGATTCTATTATTTCAAAAGCTTTGTTGACCATCGTTGCAGAATCAATAGTAATCTTTTCGCCCATGGCCCAATTGGGATGTTTTAGAGCCATTTCTGGGGTAACGAGATCTAGTTTATTGATTGGGATGTCCCTTGTTGATCCACCAGAACCCGTAATTATAAGTTTATGTACCTTGTTTGAACTTCCAATGCACTGCCATATGGCACTAGGTTCACTATCGACAGGGTATATTTGACCAGTAGATTCTTTTTCAATTTGTTTTATTAGTTCTCCTGCTACGACTAATGGTTCTTTATTAGATAATGCTATAGTTTTTCCTGCCTTTAAAGCAGCAATTGTAGGCTCCAATCCGATTAGCCCAGACGTTGCCATTACGACTATGTCCACTTCTGGCAAAGAACACATTTCTTCCAAGTTTAGGAAAGATACCCCCTTGCTATTAATGGCTGAATTACGATTGCAATTCACATATTTGGGGCTGAATTCTTCTATCAATTTGTTGAATAAGTCTGTGTTATTACCAGCAGCCATACCTATGACTGATAATTGATCAGGGAACTGCCTAACTATATCTAGGGTTTGGGTTCCAACGGATCCAGTACAACCGATAACTACTATTGTTTTCATTTTAAGATATTGCCCAAAATATGTAATATGAGATTGGTAATGTAATCAATAATCCATCTATTCTATCTAATAGACCACCATGGCCTGGCATAAAAGTGCCTGATTCTTTTGTGTTCATAATTCTCTTTAATTTAGATTCAAACAAATCGCCGATTTGCGCTGAGACACCAATTGCAATCCCCAGAATTGTAATTTGCGCGAGTGTAGCTGGAATCTGGATTAAACTACCTATTGCTACAGTTATTATAACCCCTGATACAAATCCGCCTATACTACCTTCAAGCGTTTTGTTTATGCTTATTGTTGGAGCGATCTTTATTTTCCCGAATAGACTCCCAAAAATATATGCACCTGTATCAGTAGTAAATGTTCCTATTATCGTGAGTAGTAATATTTTAAGACCTATACCGATGGGTAGAGATGTTGCTTGATACAGTAGCAGTGCGTGAGAGAATAGGAATCCACTGTATATTGGTAATCCTATAGAATATGCGAGCATTTTGTATGGGTGCTGCTCCTTGCTATTACTCACTGTATACAGTGCGCAGGCTATGACCAGCATCACAATTATCATTGAACTAAGATACATGAATTTGGTGATGTCCGGAGAGACTAATGCCGAGATCATAAAAACTATTACAAAGATATACGTTAGGGCTCCCGATTTACTATGCGGAGTCAATTTTAGAGCTTCGTAGGTAGATATTATGCTGATAATCATGCAACTAATAATTACCCAGGCTCCACCGGCATATAGTATTATTCCTAGGATTGCTCCGCCGAATATTGACGATAAAGTCCTAGTCTTCATGATTGTTTAAAGAATCTATATTGCCAAATCTTCTTTGTCTAACTTGAAAAGATGATACGGCTTCTTTTAGATGTTCTACGGTAAAATCTGGCCATAATGTATCAGTGATATAGTATTCAGAGTAAGCTGATTGCCATAAAAGAAAATTACTAGTCCTAAATTCCCCTCCTGTTCTTATTATTAAATCAGGATGCGGTACGGTTGCTGTGTATAAGTGTTCTTCTATTGTGCTTTCAGTTATTTTTTCTGGTTCTATTTGGGAAGATATGATCTGTTTTACTGCATCCACTATCTCTTTCCTTCCCCCATAATTAATAGCTACTATGACTGTCATGCCTGTATTAGATTTTGTGGATTCTACAGCTCGTTCAATTGCTATTCTTGTAGTGTTGTTAATGCCTTTTAAATCTCCGATGTGTATTACTCGAATATTTGAATTTATTAGATGGTCTAGTTTGTTACGTAATGTCGATCGTAATAAAGTGAAAATGGAGCGTACTTCAGATTTAGGTCTGTTCCAGTTCTCAGTAGAAAAAGCATATAAAGTGACATATTGAGTTCCTATGTCCGACATGTATTGAATAAGGCTTTCAATCGAGTCAACTCCATGTTTATGGCCGTCTTCACGTTCCAAGCCATGTCCATTGGCCCATCTTCCATTACCATCCATGATAAATCCAATGTGCTTAGGCTGAGCTGTACTCGTTGGTTTGATGTCTGGAGCTTGGTCCGGCATCTTTATATTTGCATGATATCTTTTTCTTTATTAGAAAATATTTCGTCCACTGCACCAATATGAGTATCTGTCATTTTCTGTAGTTGATCTTGCAGTCGTTTTTGGTTATCTTGCGAGATCTCCTTGTTTTTCTCCAGTTTTTTAAGGCTGTCTATTCCGTCTCTCCGGATATTACGAATGGAAACTTTACTTTCTTCTGTGCGTTTTTTTAAAACTTTTACCATTTCAATTCTACGTTCTTGGGTCAGTGGAGGAATTGGTATAGTGATCATGTTGCCATCATTCGATGGATTAAAACCCAATTCGGATGTGCTTAGACTTTTTTCGATGTCTGATACCGAACCTTTATCCCAAGGTTGGAGCAGAATTGTCTGTGCATCTGGGGTAGTTATAGTGGCTAATTGAATAATCGGGGTAGCTGAACCGTAATAATCCACCATTATATTTTCCACTAACGATGGAGTTGCCCTACCAGTTCGATAACCGCTTAAATCCCTGATTAACGCTTCAGCTGATTTGTCCATTCGGTCATCAGAATTTGCTATTATGCTTTCCGGATTATTCCCTGAATCAGTATCATTTGCCATTGGAACCTCCATGAATTAATGTGCCTTCTTTAATGCCACTTATTATATTATTCATACTGGCTTTTTTAAATATGTCAAAAACAATTATGGGCAAGTTGTTATCCATGCATAGTGTTAACGCCGTAGAATCCATAACCTGAAGCCTATCGTTTAATGCCTTCATATAGGATAGTTCTTCGTGTTTCTTAGCATTTGGGTTATTCTTAGGATCAGAGTCATATACTCCATCTACTCCGTTTTTTGCCATTAGAAGAACATCAGCCCCGATTTCTAATGCTCTAAGGGATGCTGCTGTATCAGTGGTCATATATGGATTTCCTGTACCGGCGCAAAATAGGACAACTCGTTTCTTATCCAAGTGCCTTATGGCTCTTCTTCGAATGTAGGGTTCAGAGACTGTTTGGATATGTATGGCACTTTGAGTTCGAGTGGTAACCCCGTTTTTTTCTAAAGAATCTTGCACGGCTAAGCCATTTATGACTGTTGCTAACATCCCTGAATAGTCGGCTGTGGCCCTGTCCATACCTCGCTGTTCGGCATCTTCACCACGCCAAATATTTCCTCCGCCTATCACGATTCCGAGTTGTATCCCTAAATTACATGCTTGCTTGATTTCTTTAGCTAGGTAATCCACAGTGGTTGAATCTATCGCTTCGCTTGAACTT
>MDSV01176883.1_pt1 | contig 13602 bp, 9 predicted proteins | sample 810851 | NCBI WGS metagenome assembly MDSV01 (sample SAMN05326640, study PRJNA326480) | marine metagenome | isolation source: seawater | place: Atlantic Ocean: North East | collected 2012 | reverse complement strand
TTGTTAAGAGAACTTATTGCGGGACCTTCGCACTCCAGTACATGCACATAAGCAATCCTGAGGAAGCTAGTTGGCTTAAAGAAAGAATAGAAGGTTTGGGCAAAGAAATTGAATTTAGTCGTAGAGGTCGAAAAGCAATACTTAACAAACTAATAGAGGCAGAAGGTTTCGAGAAGTTTCTCCACGTGAAATATATGGGAACTAAGAGATTTGGATTAGATGGTGGCGAGAGTTTGATACCAGCCATGGAACAAATTATAAAACGCGGTGGAGCCCGCGGTGTACAAGACATATTGATTGGTATGCCTCATAGAGGCCGACTTTCGGTCTTAGCTAACGTAATGGCGAAGCCATACAGAGCTATTTTCAATGAATTTCAGGGAGGTAGCTCGAAACCTGAAGACGTTGATGGTTCTGGAGACGTTAAATACCATTTGGGCGCCTCGTCTGATCGTGAGTTTGATGGCAATTCCGTTCACCTTTCTTTGGCTGCAAACCCGTCTCACCTCGAAGCAGTGAACCCGGTTGTCTTGGGAAAAGCTAGAGCTAAACAAGACCAACTGGATGATGATGAACGTGTTAAAGTATTGCCGGTACTAATTCACGGTGATGCTGCATTCGCAGGTCAGGGAGTTGTCGCTGAAGGTTTTGGTTTGTCTGGTTTAAAAGGGCATAAGACAGGTGGCACAATTCATATTGTTGTTAACAACCAAATAGGTTTTACAACTGCTCCCCACCTTAGTAGATCGAGCCCTTACCCAACCGATATTGCTCTTATGGTTGAAGCCCCAATATTCCATGTAAATGGTGACGATCCAGAAGCGGTTGTTCATGCTGCAAAGGTAGCAACCGAATTTAGGCAAAAGTTTCATAAAGATGTTGTGCTTGATATAATTTGTTATCGACGATTTGGACACAATGAAGGCGATGAACCAATGTTTACCAACCCATTGATGTATAACCAAATTAAAAAACAAAAAACGACACTTACTATTTATTCTGACCGGCTTGTTTCCGATGGTTTAATTTCTTCGACTGAAGTTCAAAATGCCAAAGCTGACTTTCAGGCTAAGCTAAATGAAGAGTTTGAAGCAGGAAAAGTTTATAAACCTAATAAAGCAGATTGGTTAGATGGGAAATGGTCTCACTTAAAAAGAGATAATGAGGTATATCAAAGAGGAGGTACGTCGCTTTCAAAAAAAGCCTTTTCGGAGGTAAGTAGGGCTCTAACAAACGTACCAGATGGTTTTGAATTACATAAGACTGTTTTAAGATTGCTGGCGGAAAAGAAGAAAATGTTCGCTTCTGGGAATAGTATAGACTGGTCTACAGCTGAAGCACTAGCGTTTGGATCACTATTGATCGAAGGCTACCCTGTTCGACTATCAGGACAAGACTCTACCCGGGGTACATTTAGTCAAAGGCATTCTGCATTGGTGGATCAAAAAACTGAGGAAAGGTATTTTCCTCTTAATTATGTCCGCAACGGGCAGGCAAACTTTGAAGTTATAGACTCTATGCTTTCAGAATATGCTGTTTTGGGTTTTGAATATGGCTACTCTCTGGCAGAACCAAATTCCCTTGTTCTATGGGAAGCCCAATTTGGAGACTTCGCTAATGGCGCCCAAATAATGTTTGATCAATTTATCAGTTCTGGAGAAGCAAAATGGTTAAGAATGTCGGGCTTAGTTATGTTGTTACCACACGGCTTCGAGGGCCAAGGCCCAGAGCATTCTTCGGCTAGATTAGAACGTTTTTTACAAATGTGTGGTGGGGAGAACTGGATAGTAGCCAATTGTTCAACACCCGCAAATTATTTTCATATTTTAAGACGACAAATGCATCGCTCTTTTAGAAAACCCCTGGTTTTAATGACACCAAAATCTCTATTAAGAAATAAATCTGCGGTTTCTAAAGCTACTGACTTTCTTAAAGGTTCTAGTTTTCATCGTATACTCCATGATCATGCGGAGAATGAGTCTTCTCACTTAAAGTTAAAACCAGATAACCAAATCAAAAGACTAATTTTATGTTCTGGGAAAATATATTATGACTTGTATGATGTACGAGAAGAAAACGGTATAGATGACGTCTATATTCTGAGATTTGAACAATTTTACCCATTTCCATCAAGCGCGGCAATCAAAGAATTAAAAAGGTTCAAACATGCGGAAGTTTTCTGGTGTCAAGAAGAACCAAAGAACCAGGGTGCGTGGAACTTTATGGAGCCAAATATTGAATGGGTATTAAATCATATTAAGGCTAAAAATAAAAGAGCAATTTACGTAGGGAGGCCAGCTTCAGCGTCTCCTGCAACCGGCTCGGCAACACAGCATAAAAGTCAACAGGACGGATTAATTGAAGAGGCATTACGATTGGGAGAAAAAAAATGACACAAGTTCGTGTACCTACTTTAGGAGAGAGTGTTACTGAGGCAACTGTCGCAACATGGTTTAAGAAAGTTGGTGATCTAGTTGCTGTGGATGAAATGCTATGTGAACTAGAAACTGACAAAGTTACAGTCGAGGTGCCTTCTCCAATAAGCGGAATACTAAAAGAAATTATTTCTTTAGAAGGTAGCGCTGTAGGGATTGATGCTCTCTTAGCAGAGATAAAAGAGAGCGACCTTAAGGTGACAGAAACGAAAGAGTTTGATGTCAAAAAAAACGGCCACACTAATCAAGAATTGGCTGAAAGCCATACTATAAAGGAAGATAACGACGGACATGCACCTTCAGCAAGAAAGCTCATGGCAGAGAATAATCTCTCTTCCGGGGAAGTTTTAGGTACAGGTAGAGATGGTCGCATAATGAAAGAAGATGTCAAAAATACTCTCAAAAATGTTGTTTCAAGAGAAACTCAGGTTTTATCGTCAATGGAGGGGTCCAATGAATTGGTTTCTGGTCCAGAAGAACGAGTAAAAATGACCCGTTTAAGAAAAACAATAGCCGAGCGACTAAAAGAAAGCCAAAATACGGCTGCGATGCTGACTACTTATAACGAAGTAGATATGACTGAAATTTTAGGTTTACGAAATAAATATAAACAATCTTTTGAGATTAAGCATGGTGTAAAATTAGGGTTTATGTCGTTTTTTACTAAAGCATGCTGTCATGCTTTATTTGAAATACCAGAGGTGAATTCAGAAATTCAGAACGAATATATAGTTTATAAGAAATATGTGAATATGGGAATAGCAACAGGAACGCCCTCGGGTTTAGTAGTTCCAGTAATCAAAAATGCACAATCTCTATCTTTTGCTGAATTGGAGAAGGCGATTGCGGATAAAGGTGACAAAGCCCGAGAGGGAAAATTAAGTATGGATGACATGATGGGCGGTTCGTTTACTATTTCAAACGGTGGAGTCTATGGCTCCCTAATGAGTTCTCCTATTTTGAACCCTCCACAATCTGGTATTTTGGGTATGCATAAAATACAGGACCGCCCAATAGTACGAAATGAAAAAATTGAAATCAGACCAATGATGTACCTCGCACTTTCATATGACCATAGAATAGTGGATGGGAAGGGCGCAGTGACCTTTTTAGTAAGGGTAAAAGAAGCATTAGAAGATCCAAGAAGATTATTAATTGATTTGTAAGAAAAAAAATTACATTACCTTGATTATAATAGAGTGTTAAAGGAAAGCAGTAGGAAAATTTCATGGCTGATTATGATGTGATTATTATCGGATCTGGACCGGGTGGATATGTTTGTGCAATTAAATGTGCTCAGCTTGGGCTGAAGACGGCTTGCGTGGAAGGTAGCGGTACGCTGGGTGGGACATGTCTTAATGTTGGCTGTATTCCATCAAAGGCGTTACTTTATGCTAGCCATCAGTACCATGAGGCTACTAAGAATTTTAGTAAAATGGGGCTTGTCGCAGATACTCCAACTATTAATTTAAAACAAATGATGAATTATAAAGATGAAATAATTAATCAGAATATCAAGGGAATTGAGTATTTATTCAAAAAGAATAAAGTTGACCTCATAAAAGGGTGGGCTTCGATAACATCTGAAAATCAGATTTTAGTTAACGAAAAGGTATATAAAACCAAAAAGATTGTTATTGCGTCAGGATCAAAAGCTAGTTCACTACCCAATATTCAGATTGACGAAAAGATTGTTGTTACATCTACAGGTGCTCTAACTCCAAAAAATATACCAGATAAACTAATTATTATTGGAGCTGGAGTAATAGGTTTGGAACTAGGATCAGTATATTCACGATTGGGTACGCATGTCCGAGTGATCGAATTTTTAGATCACGTAGTCCCTAGTTTAGACTCTGAGTTACAGAAGCATTTTAAACGTATCTTAGGTAAACAAGGTATTAAATTTGAGATGGGAGCTGCTGTATCCAGTACCAAAATAATAAAAAATAAATGTTTGGTGAGCTATACCAAGAGAAAAGATAATAGTGAGCATACTGATGAGGCTGATTTGGTTCTTATTGCTACTGGTAGGGTCCCAAGGATCGCGGAGTTAAAGTTAATGGATCTGGGGTTAAATATTTTAGAATCTGGTAGGATATCAGTAGATCATAACTGGGAAACTAATTTAAAGGGGGTGTATGCTATTGGGGATTGCGTAGAAGGCCCAATGTTGGCGCATAAGGCAGAAGACGAGGGGATAGCAGTTGCGGAACTGATTGCAGGCCAAAAGGGACATGTAAATTATAATATAATTCCAAGTGTGATTTATACTCACCCAGAGGTAGCTAGTGTTGGAAAGTCAGAAGATGAGCTGAAAGAAGAAGGGTTTGACTATAAAGTTGGAAAATTTAGTTTTATGGGAAACGGACGTGCGAAGACAGTGTTTTGTTCAGAAGGTTTTGTTAAGATCTTGGCTGATTCCAAGACTGATAAAATTTTAGGAGCGCATATAATTGGTCCGATGGCAGGGGATTTAATCCACGAAATATGCGTGGCTATGGAATTTGGGGCGTCCTCAGAGGATCTGGCTAGAACCTGTCATGCCCATCCAACTTACTCAGAGGCAGTTAAAGAGGCGGCATTGGCCTGTGGTTTGGGTGCGATCCATTCATAGTCCGACATCGTTTAGAGATTTATTCAAGATTTAATATTTATAAGGATACAAAAAATGGCGGAGTTTAGGCTACCTAAAAATTCGAAGATTAGTCGAGGGAAAACTTGGCCATCTCCAAATGATAAAGAGAATATCAGAAAATTTGAAGTTTATCGTTGGAATCCAGATGATGATAAAAACCCAGAGGTGGATACTTACTATATAGATATGAATACTTGTGGGCCTATGGTCTTGGACGCCTTAATTAAGATAAAAAGTGAAATTGATCCAACATTGACTTTTCGGCGATCATGCAGAGAGGGTATATGTGGATCTTGTGCGATGAACATAGATGGAACTAATACTTTAGCCTGCCTCTGTGGTATGGATGATATTGAGGGAGATATAAAAGTTTATCCCCTGCCGCATACGGAGGTGATAAAAGACCTTGTCCCGGACCTAACCCACTTTTATGCTCAACACGCAGCTATTATGCCTTGGCTCGAGACAGAAACGGATCGTCCTGAAACAGAATGGAGGCAAACCATTGAAGATAGAGAAAAACTTGACGGCCTTTACGAATGTGTAATGTGCGCTTGCTGTTCTACATCGTGCCCATCCTATTGGTGGAATAGTGACGTATACATGGGTCCGGCAGCATTGTTAAATGCTTACAGGTGGGTTGTCGACTCAAGGGATGAGGCTAGAGAAAAAAGACTTGATGAGTTAGAAGATCCTTTTAAGTTATATAGATGCCATACCATCATGAATTGTACTAAGACGTGTCCTAAGGGTTTAAATCCAGCGAAGGCTATTTCATCTCTTAAAAAAATGATGGTTGAGCGGCGAGGTTAGTTTAGTAAAATAAACAAATATAAGTTATCCTAAAATTTCCCATAAAATGGGTCCTCTGGATAAATAACATTTGTTAAATACAGACCAGAGGGTGAACATACTGGTCCACACGAAGATCGGGAACATTTTTCCAAAATTGTTTTTACTTTTTGCGGAGGCCATCTACCTGCTCCAACTCGTTCCAGAGTTCCAACAAAACTGCGTATCTGATTATGAAGAAAAGACGGTGCTTTAATCAAAAATTGGTATTCTAGACCATTTGAGACTTCGTGTTCACTTATTTCGATAGAGTCTATTGTTTTTATCGGTGATTTAGACTGACAAATCGTCGACCTAAAAGTTGTAAAGTCATGGGTACCCTCTAAAAATAATGATGCTTCTCTCATCTTTTTAAGATCTAAGGGATATTTTACTTGCCAGACTAAATTTTTTTGATGAGTTAGTGGTGCCCTCCTAGATACTAATCTATACAGGTAATGTCTTTTCAGCGCAGAAAAACGAGCGTGCCATGTGGTACCTACTTCTGAAGCAGAAATTATGGCAATAGGCTTAGGTTTTAAATTAAAATTTATTGCTTCCATTAGTCTAAAAGGGTCCCATGGTTTAGATAAATCGACATGTGCTACTTGGCCGGTTGCATGCACCCCAGCATCTGTTCGCCCAGCGCCAAAAATTCTTGGGTTGAGGGACTCAAGACGAGAGAGTGCATTCTCTATTTCCCCTTGAATTGTCAATTGATCTTTTTGGGATTGCCATCCAGAGAATTTTGATCCCTCGTATTCTATTTTTAGTGCATATCGCGGCATTTGCGGTTCTTCTTTTAAGTTTAGAGCAATAATATCTCCTACTAAGTTACTATATAGTTAATGCCAATTTAGAAATATTAAAAGTATAATAGAGACTAAACATCTAAATTTACTTGACCTGTTTCGGTACCTCTAATATACGCGACGCATGATTTTTATTGAGTTGATACCTTCGATTATTTTCCTGGCGGCCTAGTTAACAAGGCGTCAGGTAAAGCTAAACATCGTTTAAAAGGTGTTTGTGATTTAAATTAAATTTATCAAAAATAATCAACTTATCAGGAACAATAATATGTGTTCAGACAAAACAGATCCAGAAATAGATTATAAAAGTACACTAAATTTACCAGAGACAAAATTTCCAATGCGTGCGGGATTGCCTAATCGAGAACCTGGTTGGTTAAAACGCTGGGAAAACATTGGAATTTACCATAATTTGAGAAAGAAAACGAACAGAGAGTCTTTTACTCTCCACGATGGTCCTCCGTATGCAAATGGAAATTTGCATATTGGCCATGCTTTAAACAAAATCCTCAAGGATATGGTGGTCAGGTCACAACAAATGATGGGTAAAGACGCTAGATATATCCCTGGCTGGGATTGTCACGGTTTACCTATAGAATGGAAAATAGAAGAAACCTATCGCAGCAAGGGCTTAGATAAGGATAAGGTCGATATAGTTACTTTTAGACAAGAATGTCGAAAATTTGCAGATAAATGGATTAATATTCAAAAGGAAGAGTTTAAGAGGCTAGGAATAACTGGCAATTGGGAAAACCCTTACTTAACAATGGATTTTCATGCGGAAAAGGTTATCGCTGAAGAATTTCAGAAATTTCTAATGAATGGAACTCTGTACCAAGGTTCAAAACCAGTAATGTGGTCTTCTGTTGAAAAAACTGCTCTAGCTGAGGCTGAAATTGAATATCATGATCATAAAAGCCATACTATATGGGTTCCCTTTAAGTTTAAAAGTGCGCCAGAAAATATAAAGAATGCTAGGGTAGTAATTTGGACTACAACTCCTTGGACAATCCCGTCCAATAAGGCAATCGCATATAGTGAAAAAATCTCGTACGGTTTATATGAAGTTATCACCACTTTGGAGGAAAGCTGGACAACGGCGGGAGACCTATACCTTTTAGCTGATGAGTTGGCAGAGAATGTTTTATCCCAATCTCGAGTAACAGAGTTTAAACGCAAGTTTGATGTGAAGCCTGATGTTTTTAAAAATGCGGTATGTATCCATCCTTTTTCGAGCTTAGATGACTTTTGGAATTATGAGGTACCCCTGATTGATGGTGAACACGTAAATTCAGAAGCGGGCACAGGTTTTGTGCATACTGCACCGAGTCATGGCGCTGAAGATTATGAATGTTTCCTTAAACGTAATTGGCTTACTCGTTTAACTTACAATATCGGAGAAAATTCCGAGTTTTTAGAGCACGTTCCAATATTTTCTGGTTTACAAGTTTTTGATAGAAAGGGGAAAGAAGGAAAAGCCAATGCTATGGTTATAGAAAAATTGGTTCAAACTAATAGTTTAATCGCTCGATCCAGAATTACTCATAGTTATCCACATTCCTGGAGGTCAAAAGCACCAATAATATTCCGTAATACCCCTCAGTGGTTTGTTGCAATTGATAAACCCGTTGGAGATGATAACAATGAGTTTGGCCATAGTATTAGAGAAAGAGCACTCGCTTCCATAGATAGTTTAGTGAATTGGACACCTTACAGCGGCAGAAACAGATTACATTCTATGATAGAAGCCCGACCGGACTGGGTACTGTCACGCCAAAGGGCGTGGGGAGTTCCGTTAACTTGCTTTACAAAAAGAGGTGTGCTGTCAACTGAATCAGATTTTTTATTGCGTAATGAAGATGTAAACGAAAGAATCTTACAGGCATTTGAACTAGAAGGTGCGGATTGTTGGTATAAAGATGGTGCTAAGGAACGATTTTTGTCTGGCTTAGTCGATCCTACAGATTATGAACAAGTTTTCGATATCCTTGACGTATGGTTTGACTCTGGGTCAACACACGCCTTTGTCCTCAGGGATAGAGATGATGGAACGGATGACGGTTTAGCGGATTTATACCTTGAAGGAACGGATCAACATAGAGGTTGGTTTCACTCCTCAATGTTGCAAAGTTGCGGAACTAGAGGTTATGCTCCCTATCGTGGGGTTCTAACTCATGGGTTTACCCTTGATGAAAAAGGTATGAAAATGTCTAAATCGACAGGAAATACCGTTTCCCCAGATCAAGTAATAAAACAGTATGGCGCTGATATCTTGAGACTTTGGGTTGCGCAATCTGACTATAGTGTAGACCTTAGGATTGGGCCTGAAATTTTGAAGGGTGTTGCCGATAGTTATAGACGTTTACGTAATACTTTGAGGTTTTTGTTAGGATCTTTAAAATCAAAGACGTCAGATGATGATATTGAATATGAAAGAATGCCAGAGTTGGAGCGTTGGGTACTTAATCGAGTATGGGAAGTTGATAAAATAGTTAGAGAACGTTACGATAAGTATGATTTTCAGGGAGCATTACAAGAAATTTTTGCGTTTGCTACATCTGATTTGTCATCTTTCTATTTTGATATCAGGAAAGATACCCTATACTGCGATGGCAACTCGGATCGTCGAAAAGCGGCTAGAACTATTTTAGAGATTTTGTTTCATCGTTTGACAAGTTGGTTGGCTCCCATATTGGTGTTTACGATGGAGGAAGTTTGGTTGGAAAGGTTTGATTCTTCGGAAAGCTCAATACACTTAAATGACTTTCCAGAAACACCTGATAAGTGGAAGGATAAGAACTTAGCTGAGAAATGGTTAACTGTCAGAAAAGTTAGAAAAGTAGTTACGGGAGCATTAGAATTAAAAAGACAGGATAAGACGATCGGCGCATCGTTGGAGGCGGACCCTTTAGTATTTGTTGGAAAGAAAGATAAAGAAATTTTAGACTCAATAGACTTTAATGATGTTTGTATAACTTCTTCCATTCGAACGACTACCAAACCAATTCCAAAAGAAGTTTTTTCTCTTGATGAGTCACGAGATGTTGCTGTTAGATTTGATCTAGCCAAAGGTAATAAATGCCGCCGCTGTTGGAAGGTATTACCCGAAGTAGGATTACAGACATATCAAGATACCTGCGTACGTTGTAGCGAGGTTTTGTCTGCTTTATAAGGTACTTAATTTATGTATTAATACCCTGTTTATTTGTGAATTGTTGCACCACTCCAGCCAGGAGTAAGTACATTGACGTTATTATAAGACCCCAGTGAGCCCAGCTATTAGGATCAAAATCAACCCAGGCTGCCCAACCCGCAAAAAAGGTCCAAAATAAAGTAATTGGCAATGTAATTGATCTCCATCTTAAAGTTCTGACAGGATGTACAAACTTTAATGGTAAAAACATCGCAGTAGCCAAGCACGAAACTAAAACTAAAATTATCCAAAAATTAGGTTCGAGAGCAAATATAACTACCGCAACCATATTCCAGCAGCCTGGAAAACCGGAAAAAGAATTATCTTTTGTTTTCATTCGATTATCTGCAAAGTACAGGGCGCTAGCAAACGTTATTATTATTATTACGAACCAGCCAGTCCATCCCTCAAATAGCCCAGATTTAAATAATGCAAACGCCGGGATGAACACATAAGTCAAATAATCAATAATTAAATCAAGAAGAACACCATCAAAATTTGATGCGTTGTCTTGGACATTGTATTTTCTAGCTAAGGGACCGTCGATTCCATCAACCGCAAACGCCACTACTAACCACACAAACATTAATGACCATTCTTCATCCACAGCTGCTAACATTGCTAACATAGCAAAAACAGCACCAGATGCGGTAAGAAAGTGTACTAATAATGCCTTAATTTTAATATCCATTGATCTTTCTTTGATACGAATTCGTTTTATTTTAATTACTTTGAATAGTTTAGTTTACATTTAGTTTTTTAACCATCCTTTAATGGGTGGGTCTTGTTATAAACTTTCATTATTTGAGTTGTGTCAATTGCTGTATATGTCTGTGTGGTCGACAAGGAAGCGTGACCAAGAAGCTCTTGGATAGTTCTTAAATCTCCGCCTGCCTCAAGAAGATGGGTTGCAAAAGAGTGTCTCATCGCGTGAGGAGTAGTACTTTCAGGTAAACCTAGGGCATTTCTTGCGTTCTCTATTAACCTAGACACTAACCTAGGGTTTAGTACTCCACCTCTGAGACCTCGAAAGATTGATTCACTTGGTGAGAGTTTGAAGGGTAAAAGTTCCAAATACTGATCAATACTTTCCTGCACAATAGGTAGAACTGGTACTAAACGTTCTTTTCGACCCTTTCCAATAATTCTAAGTACATCATTTAGTGGAACTTGTTTTTTTTGTATGGCCAGGGCTTCAGAAATTCGCAAACCGCATCCGTACAGAAGTGTCATAAGTGCTGTATCCCTAGAAGCAACCCAGTTTAAATTAGAAAAGTCTTTTACAATGGATAGTAAGTTTGTTGCCGAACTTTTTGTGATTGGTCTAGGTAGTTTTTTTTGAAATTTTATTGGTTTCACCGATAAGACAGCTGACGCATCAAAACTCTCTCGTTCTGAAAACCATTCAAAAAAACGTTTCACGGCTGAAAGTTTTCTAGCTAATGATCGTGAAGTAGTACCTTTCTTCCTTTCAGTAGAAAGCCAAGCTCGCATGTCAGAAGTAGTTACGCTATTTGGTTCGATCAGTTTACTAAAACTTTCTGAACGATCTCCCAAAAAATTAAAAAATTGTTTTAGATCACTTTCGTAGGCTATTTTGGTATTATCAGCTAGATTATCTAAAGACCCGATATACTCTAGCCACTTAATTATATACTCGCCGTAATCTTTTTTCCAAGTATTTATATCGACCAACCTCTTATAACCCGTTCTAATACAGCACCTAAGAAACTAAGTAATTCAGTTCTTTGCTTCGGTTCAAATTGACTCACATTAGTGGATCCCATTATTAATAATGCGCCTGAGGTTTTTTTGCCTAAATTTAAATTTATTAATGCCTCTGACTTTATGTTATTAGCCTTCTCTCCATAAATCTTTTTATTTGGATTGACAGTTCCTCGCATGATAATATCTTTTTCATAATCATTATTGGTTGTATTTAAATACTTCATTACTTCTTTGGGTTTAACAATCGAAATGTAGGGGCTTTCTTTTAATATTTTGTATTCAGTATCATTTTGTTCAATCATTATGTGGATGTGAGCTATTTTTAAAATTGATTGAATATTTCGAGAGAATTGTAGTTCTAGTTCAGTGAAGTTTCGAGCCTCTAGTATAGTTAATACAGCTTTATGGATTAATTCGTATCCAGTTATATTTTCGTAAGCAGCGGCAACTATAGATTTATTTGTTGCTTCTGTTTTTTGTATTTTAGCTTCGAGCTGACTCATGACAACACTTCGTAAATCGATTACATTACTACCAATACCGCTCTCATGAGTATCAACCAGAGCCTTCATAATCTCTATATCTTCAAGAATAATTTTTGGATTAGAGAGTACCTTCTTCCTAATTTCAATAATTTCCGCATTTTTAGTCTTCATTTTTTATTCTTTCAAACTAGAATTTTAATTATTAAAGAATCTTTTGACCAGTTTTAGCCCAATCTTGATCAAAAGCTTCAAGACCAGATTCTGTCAAAGGGTGATTTATTAGAGCCCTAATAACTTTTGGAGGAATGGTGACAATGTCAGCACCTATTAGAGCTGACTCTGCAACATGATTAGCAGATCTTATGGATGCAACTAGTATTTCGGTACTGAAATCATAGTTATCGTATACTTGACGAATATCAGAAATTAACCCCATCCCATCGAGGTTAATATCATCAAGTCTACCTACAAATGGTGATATGAAAGAAGCACCAGCTTTAGCAGCTAGTATTGCTTGGTTAACTGTAAAGCATAGAGTTACATTAACCATTGCGCCTTCATTACTTAATCTTTTGCATGCTTTCAGGCCTTCCCATGTTAACGGAACCTTTACAGTTATATTTGTTCCAATTTTTAATAGTTCTAACCCTTCGGCGATCATATCTTCTGCTTTTGAGGATACAACTTCTGCTGAAACAGGCCCATCCACAATATCAGAGATTGCTTTAATAACATCGATAATTTGTCTGTTTGACTTTAGAATGAGAGACGGGTTTGTGGTTACACCATCCACTATACCCAGTGAGTTTAGTTCGATGATGTCATCAATTTCGGCGGTATCTATAAAGAATTTCATTTTTATAACCTTTGCTTAGTTCAATTATACTTCTAAAGTATTTTTTATAGAGCAGAAAGTGTAATGGAAAAAAAATTTAAAAATGATGAAATAGTGAGTGTCTTGACGACGGAGCCGATTGGTAAAATGTTAGCCTATAAAGTTCCTCACCAGGGATGTGATTTGGGAACATTTGTTTTGGTCCCGTTAGTAAATAGAGTTGTCATGGGAGTTGTGTGGAGCGTCAATCGTGATCAGCTTTCTAGACATAAAGTTAAGAAAATAGAAAAAATACTGGATTTCAATCCGATAAATTTAGAAATGATCGAATTTATAGAAAGATTTGCATCTTATACGATAACGCCACTTTCGGCGGTTTTTAGATTAATAACTAGGGTAAATAAATTAGATTCTGAAATAAATTTTGAAAAAAAATACTCATTTAAAACTGACAAAATTAAGAGATTAACTCTTGCAAGGGGAAAAGTTCTTGAGTTTATGAAACTCAACGCAGATTTGCAGTTTAATATAAATGAGATCACTAAAAAATGTACTGTTAGCCCTTCAGTCGTCTACGGATTGGAGGCTATTAATGCATTAGGGGTTAATTATTATGATCGTGATAAGCCATTTCCAAAGTTAGAT
>MDSV01113868.1_pt1 | contig 13603 bp, 13 predicted proteins | sample 810851 | NCBI WGS metagenome assembly MDSV01 (sample SAMN05326640, study PRJNA326480) | marine metagenome | isolation source: seawater | place: Atlantic Ocean: North East | collected 2012 | reverse complement strand
GACATTGGCACAGTACTCCATTTGAAATGTGTGAAATTAAATATCATATAAAATTACCAATTTTTATTGCCAGACAATGGATAAGACATCGAACAGCAAATGTTAATGAATACTCCGCAAGATATTCTATTTTAGATAAAGAGTTTTATTTACCTACGAAAGAAAATTTAGCTGCTCAATCTATTAGCAATAGACAAGGAAGAGGGGAAGTTTTAGAGGGTGATCAAGCAGAAGAGGTTTTAAAACTTTTGAAAAATGATGCAGAAAAAACTTACGATAATTATGAGACCATGCTTAATCAAAGGTATGATGGTTCAACAATTGATGAAAACAAAAAAGGATTAGCAAGGGAACTTGCAAGAATGAACTTAACATTAAATACTTATACACAATGGTATTGGAAAACTGATTTATTAAATCTGATGAATTTTTTAAGATTGAGAGTAGATCATCATGCTCAATACGAAATAAGAGCCTATGCTGAGGTTATGCTTGATACTTTAAAAAAATGGGTGCCAATTACTTATGATGCATTTATGGATTATAGAGTAGGTGGTACAGAAGTTTCAGCCAAAGGAAAAAAAGTTTTACAGAAATTGATAAAAGGAGAAAAAATAGATGAAGAAAAATCAGGTCTTTCAAAAAGAGAATGGAATGAGCTTATGATGGCTTTTGATTTTAAAGATAAATTGATTTAATTTTCTCTGCAAGTTTTTTATATATTTTAGAAATTTCATGATCAGGAACACTCTCAACTAATGGTTTACCCATATCACCAAACCTTCCAACTTCGGGGTTTATTGGGATTTCTCCTAAAAATTCTTTATTAAATTCAGTTGCAGTTTTTAAAACACCCCCCTCACCAAATATTGGATATTTTTTGCCATCATCTCCAATAAAATGACTCATGTTATCAACTAAACCAATAATCTTTACACCTAGTTTATCAAACATTTTAATTCCTCGTTTAACATCTTGAAGTGCTATTTCTTGAGGTGTAGAAACTATAATTACTCCATCCATTTTAATTTCTTGAGAAAAAGTTAATTGTGTATCACCTGTACCAGGAGGCATATCAACAACAATAAAGTCTAAATCCTTCCAGGCCACTTTTTGTGCAAATGTTTTAATCGCACTTGTTACCATGGGTCCACGCCAAATCATTGGTGTTTGTTCGTCAGTAAGAAAACCAATTGACATGCAATCGATTCCATATTTTTTAATTGGAATTAATAACCCTTCCTCACTTTTGGGCTTGTCATTTATTGAAAAAAGTTTAGGCAGTGAAGGACCGTAGATATCAGCGTCAAGTAGACCCACATTAAGTCCAATTTTTTTTAAAGCTAGAGCAATATTTGTTGCAAAGGTCGATTTTCCAACTCCACCTTTTGCACTAGAAATCGCAATAGTGTATTTTGTTCCCTTAATTGGGTTTTTTATGAACTTTTTTTGACCTATTTTTGCTTCCATTGCTTCACTTAGTCCTTTATTTGAGCCATATATATAGTCAACTTATCTTGTTTTTCAAATTAAAGACACTATATAGATTGGAATATGGTTGATGATTTTAAAGGCAGAGGCGGAAGTCCATGGGGCAGCCCCCCAGGAGGAGACGGCAATGGATCCGGTAGAAGAGGTCCAACTCCACCTGACATTGATCAAATAATAAGAAGCGCACAAGAGAAAATTAAAAAATTTTTACCAGGCAGCTTTTCTGGTGGAGGGAAACCAGTAGTATTTGGATTTGTAATCTTAGCAATTATCTGGGCTTTAAGTGGTCTTTATAGAGTATTACCAGATGAGCAAGGCGTAGTATTAAGATTTGGTAAATTCACATCAACAACTCAACCAGGACTAAATTATCATATTCCTTTTCCTGTTGAGACAGTTATTACACCAAAAGTAACTAAAGTTAATAGAATTGATATTGGTTTTAGATCTGAGAGAGATAGTGGGTTTACATCAACTAGTGTAGCCGACGTTCCAGAAGAAAGTTTAATGCTTACTGGAGACGAAAATATTGTGAATATCGACTTTTCAGTTTTCTGGGTAATAAAAGATGCCGGAAATTTTTTATTTAAAATTCAAGATCCCCAAGGGACCGTAAAGGCAGCCGCAGAAACTGCCATGAGAGAAGTAATAGCCAGAAGTAATATTCAGCCAATTTTAACAGAGGGTAGATCAAAAATAGAGATAGATGCTAGAGCTATTATTCAAGAAATTTTAGATGAGTATCAAAGTGGTATTCAAATAACTCAAGTTCAAACCCAAAAAGCCGATCCACCAGATCAAGTTATTGACGCATTTAGAGATGTGCAGGCCGCAAGAGCAGATATGGAAAGATCAAAAAACGAGGCTGAGGCTTATGCAAACGATGTTATACCAAGAGCTCGAGGAGAAGCTCAAAAAATTTTACAAGCAGCTGAAGCTTACAAAAAAGAAGTTGTTGCAAAAGCAGAAGGTGAAGCTAGTAGATTTTTATCAATATTTAACGAATATAAAAATGCTAAACAAGTTACTCAAGAGAGAATGTATCTAGAAACAATGGAAAAAGTTTTAGCAGATATTGACAAGGTAATTATTGATAAAGAAGCAGGATCAGGGGTTGTTCCTTATTTACCGCTTCCAGAACTAAAAAAATCAACAAACTAATATGAGAAAAATTTTATTACCTTTAATTGGAGTTTTGGCTGTCGTTACCTATTTATCAATTTTTATTGTTAAAGAAGTAAACCAAGCGATTGTTCTTCAGTTTGGTGACCCTAAAAGAATTTTAATGCAACCTGGTTTAAATTTTAAAATTCCTTTTATTCAAAACGTAGTATTTTTAGATAAAAGAATTTTAAATTTGGATGCTCCGCCAGAGGAAGTAATTGCATCAGATCAGAAAAGATTAATTGTAGACGCGTTTGCAAGATTCCAGATAGTTGATCCTCTTAAGTTTTACATCTCAGTTGGAAATGAAAGAGTTGCAAGATCAAGACTATCAACAATTATAAATTCAAGAATAAGAAGTGTTTTAGGTACTCAAAGACTGCAGACTTTATTATCTGAAGATAGAAATAAACAAATGGCATTAATACAAGAAGGTGTGAATGCAGAAGCTGAAAAATTTGGAATAAAAATTGTTGATGTAAGGATCAAAAGAGCTGATTTACCACAAGCTAACAGTGATGCAATCTTTAGAAGAATGCAGACAGAGAGAGAAAGAGAAGCAAAAGAATTTAGAGCAAGAGGGGCTGAGATGGCAGTAACCATAACATCTACAGCAGATAAAGAAGTTACAGTAATTTTAGCTGACGCACAAAAAAAATCAGAGATCATGAAGGGTGAAGGTGATGGCCAAAGAAATAAAATTTTTGCAGATGCTTTTGGTCAAGATCCAGAATTTTTTGCTTTTTACAGAGCAATGCAAGCTTATGAAAAAGCCCTAATTGGTGGAGAAACTTCATTAGTACTATCTCCAGATAGTGAATTCTTTAAATTCTTTGGAAACGTAAAAGCTAAACCATCCCAATAAATACTAGAATAATGAATGAATTGATCATAGCATTTGGTCTCTTCCTATTTATAGAAGGTATTTTATATGCCTTATTTCCATCAAAAATGAAAAATATGTTAAAGAAAATTAATACCATTAAAGATAGTCAATTAAGAAATGGAGGGTTAATTTTTTCAATAATTGGCTTTTTTATAATCTGGTATTTTTTGAATTAATATGAATTTTAAATTTTTAAAAATTATTTTCTTTTCACTCATATTTTTAAATATTAGTTCTAACTCATACACTTCAAATACACCCAGTTCCTTTGCTGATCTAGCTGAAAAACTTATGCCATCTGTTGTCAATATTTCAACAACCCAAACAGTCGTTACACAATCTAATCCTTTTCCTTTTCAATTTCCTCCCGGGTCACCATTTGAGGATATGTTTAAAGACTTTGGCACTCCACAAAAAAGGAAAGCTAGCGCACTAGGCTCAGGTTTTATAATAGATGCTAAAGGCACTGTGATTACAAATAACCATGTAATTCAAAATGCGGAAGACATTTTGGTTAGAGTTAATGGTGATAAAGAGTATAAAGCAAAAATTATAGGTAAAGATCCACTTTCAGATATCGCTGTTCTACAAATAATCTCTAATGACAAATTTATTCCAGTAAAATTTGGAGACTCTGACAAAGCAAGAATAGGAGATTGGGTAATTGCAATTGGAAATCCTTTTGGCTTAGGTGGAACTGTTACCTCTGGAATTATATCTGCAAGAAATAGAAGTCTAGGACTAGCAAGATATGAGGATTTTATACAAACGGATGCATCAATTAACCAAGGAAATTCGGGTGGACCTTTATTTAATATGGATGGCGATGTAATTGGTATCAATACAGCTATACTCGGACAAAGTGGATCAATAGGGATCGGGTTTGCCATACCTTCAAATAGTGCAAAAATTGTAGTTGATCAACTTTTAAAATTTGGGGAAACTAAAAGAGGTTGGTTAGGCGTAAGAATTCAAGATGTCACAAAAGAAATTGCTGATGCAGAAAAATTAGGTCAACCAAGAGGCGCGTTAGTTTCTAGTGTATCTGAAGATAGCCCTTCAGCAAAAGGTGGAATTAAAGCTGGAGATATTATTTTAGAATTTAATGGAGTTAAAATAAATCAGATGAGAGAATTACCAATGATTGTTGCAAGGACAGAAGTAGGAAGAACTGTTAAAGTTAAAATTTGGAGAAATAAAAAAGAATTAATTAAAAAAATAACCTTAGGAAGACTTGAAACATCAGAGGACTTTAGAGTGGAAAAACCTAAAGTTCTTAAAACTACAAAAATAGAGGACTTAAAAATTGAAGTGAGGTCTCTAACTAAAGACGATGTACAACAAAGGGGACTTCCAAAAAATACGACAGGAGTAATAATAACAAATATCGAAATAGATAGTCCTATAAAAAATTTACAAGTAAACAATATAATAATTGAGGCTCAAAAGAAAAAAATTAAAACCCCAGGAGATTTAGAAAATATAATTAAATCTTCATTAGTTAAAAAAGATAAATCAATTTTAATTGTAATTTATAATAATAATAACCAAAAAAGTTACATTGGTATTAAATTAAATTAACGCATGGACACAAGGTCCAAAATAATTTTAATCTCAGGCCCCACAGCCTCTGGAAAATCTGATTTTGCAATAAAGTTGGCAAATAAAATAAATGGAGAAATAATTAATGCTGACAGCATGCAAGTTTATAAAGAACTAAAGATTTTGACTGCTAGACCATTAAATATTAAAAATAAAAATATCAAACATCATTTGTATGGTTTTGTAAGTGTAAAAAAAAATTTTTCTACTGGAGAATGGCAAAAATTAGCAATAAAAAAAATAAATGAGATAAAGAAAAAAAATAAAACTCCAATTCTTGTTGGGGGTACTGGACTTTACTTTAAATCAATAACAGATGGTTTAACTAAGATTCCAAAAATACCGATAAAATTTAGAAATGAAATTAGAAATTTACAAAAAAAAATAGGACAAAAAAAATTTTATAAAAAATTATTAATACTTGATAGCTTGGTTAAAAATAAAATTAATCCTTATGATGTTCAAAGATCAGTCCGAGCTTATGAAGTAAAAAGTTACACAAAGATTTCTTTATACGAATGGTTCAAAAAAACAGTTAAGAGTTTTGAGGAAGATGAATTTATCAAAATTTACATAAATTTTCCTCGAGAGGATTTAATTAAAAAAATTAGTCTAAGAGTAGATAGCATGTTTAAAAAAGGAGCTATTCAAGAGGTAAAAAATTTTATTAAATTAAAAGTAAGAAAGGACAAAAGTTCCAATAAAGTCATTGGCATAAGTGAAATTAATAACTATTTAGCTAATAAGGAGAATTTAGACACAGTAAAGGATCTAATTACAATTAAAACTAGGCAATATGCAAAAAGACAAATTACTTGGGCTAGAGGACACATGTCTAATTGGAAGAAAATCGACCCTTCTCTCTTAGCTTCATTCTTAAAAAAAAATTTAATTTATTCCTACTTAAACTTGACCAATCAGTACAACTTCGACTAGATTGGATGAATGTCAAAATTATTTAGTGGTGCAGAAATTGTTTTTAAATGCTTGGAGGACCAAGGTGTTGAATTTATTTTTGGTTATCCCGGTGGTGCTGTATTACCAATTTATGACGAGCTTAAAAACCATTCATCATTAAAACATATTTTAGTTCGCCATGAGCAAGGTGCTGGACATGCTGCAGAAGGTTATGCAAGATCATCAGGTAAACCTGGTGTTGTTTTAGTTACATCAGGACCAGGAGCAACAAATGTTGTTACAGCTCTTACAGATGCGTATATGGACTCAGTACCATTAGTTTGTATTTCAGGACAAGTGCCAACACATTTAATAGGAACTGATGCATTTCAAGAATGTGATACTACAGGTATAACAAGACCATGTACTAAACATAATTGGTTAGTTAAAGATGTTAGAGATCTATCTAATATAATTCATAAAGCTTTTGAAGTTGCTACAACTGGAAGACCTGGACCAGTATTAGTTGATATACCAAAAGATATTCAATTTCAAAAAACGATATATCCAAAATTTAAAAAACAAAATAAATTAAATGGCAAAAAGAATAACTATTTTAATCAAAAAGATATTGATGAATTAATTAAACTAATGTCAAAAGCAAAAAAGCCAGTATTCTACACTGGAGGTGGAGTAATTAATTCAGGTCCTAAAGCAAGTGAGCTTTTAAGAGAACTCGTAGCTACAACAGGTTTTCCAATTACTTCAACATTACAAGGTTTAGGTTGTTACCCGGGTGATGACAATTATTTTTTAGGTATGTTAGGAATGCATGGAACTTATGAAGCAAATAATGCAATGCATGACTGCGATTTAATGATTAATATTGGCGCAAGATTTGACGACAGAATCACAGGAAAGATAGATGAATTTTCTCCTAAATCAAAAAAAGTTCACATAGATATAGATCCATCATCAATAAACAAAAATGTTAAGGTTGACTTGCCAATTGTCGGCGATGTTCAGAATGTAATCTCATCAGTAATTAGAACAATTAAAAAAACAAATCCAAATTTTGCAAAATCTAATAAGCAGCAAATATCTAAATGGTGGGAACAAATTGAAAAGTGGAGAGAAATAAAATCATTGGATTATATAAATAGTAATGAAACTATTAAACCACAGTATGCGGTCCAAAGACTTTATGAGTTAACCAAAAATAAAGATACTTTTATTACAACTGAGGTAGGTCAGCACCAAATGTGGGCTGCACAACATTATAAGTTTAATAAACCAAATAGATGGATGACTTCTGGAGGTCTCGGAACAATGGGATATGGATTACCAGCTGCTGTTGGTGTTCAAATTGCTCATCCAAAAAAATTAGTTGTTGATATTGCAGGCGAGGCATCAGTCTTGATGACTATCCAAGAGATGTCTACTGCGGTTCAATACAATTTACCCATTAAAATTTTTATTTTAAATAATGAATACATGGGTATGGTTAGACAATGGCAAGAGCTTTTACATGATAAAAACTATTCTGAGAGCTATTCAGCCGCTTTACCAGATTTTGTCAAACTAGCAGAAGCCTACGGATGTATTGGTATTAGAGCAAAAACTCCTGAAGAACTAGATGATAAAATTATTGAAATGATAAATACAGATAGACCGGTCATCTTTGATTGTCTAGTAGATAAACAAGAAAATTGTTTTCCAATGATACCGTCAGGAAAACCTCACAATCAGATGCTTCTGGGACCAAAAGACCAGGCACAAAATAAAATAACTGGAAAAGGTAAAACGCTAGTATAATGAATAAATCAAAATCAGCTTATAGTATACCAGGAAAAAAAGGAAAGCTAGATACACACATAATTGTAGTTTGGGTTGATAACGAAGCTGGAGTTTTAGCTAGAGTAGTAGGATTATTTTCTGGAAGAGGATATAATATAGAATCTCTTGCAGTAGCGGAAATAGACTCTAAACTTAATATATCAAGAATTACTATTGTTACTACAGGAACACCACAAGTAATTGACCAAATCAAATTACAATTAAAAAAGTTAGTTCCAGTTCATAAAGTTGCAGATTTTAAAAGAGAAGATAAAGAGGTAATTTTTAAAGAAATGGCTTTATTTAAATTAGTTGGAAATTTAACTAGAAGAAATAAGGCTTTAAATGCTTGTAAAAAGTATAATGCTGTAATACTGGATAAAACAAATAAATCATGCGTAATTCAAATTACTGCTTTAAGAAGAGAAATTGATAGTATGTCTAAAAATTTAAAAAAATTTGGATTAGTAAGTGTTTCCAGAACAGGAGCAGTTGCAATGACAAGAGGATCAGAAGTATTTAAATAAAAAAAGGAAAAACTATGAAAATGTATTATGAAAAAGATACCCAAAAAGATTTAATTAAAGATAAAAAAATAGCAATTTTTGGCTATGGAAGTCAAGGACATGCTCATGCGTTAAATTTAAAAGATAGCGGTGTAAAAAGTGTTGTTGTTGCTTTAAGGGATGGATCCTCAAGTAAAGCAAAGGCAGAGTCTAAAGGTTTAAAAGTTATGAATCTTTCTGATGCAGCAGAATGGGCAGACGTGGTGATGATACTTACGCCAGATGAACTTCAGGCGACTATTTATAAAAATCATATTGAGCAACGTGTTAAAGAAGGAACCTCAATTGCTTTTGCGCATGGATTAAATATTCATTATGATCTTATTAAAGCTAGAAAAGATTTGGATGTATTTATGGTTGCACCAAAAGGACCAGGTCATTTAGTTAGAAGTGAATATGAGAAAGGTGGAGGCGTGCCATGTTTGTTTGCAGTCCATCAAAATGGATCGGGTAAGGCTAGAGATATAGCTATGTCATATGCATCTGCTATTGGTGGAGGTCGATCTGGAATAATTGAAACAACATTTAAAGATGAAGTAGAAACAGATTTATTTGGAGAACAAACTGTTTTATGTGGTGGTTTAGTAGAATTAATTAAAAATGGTTATGAAACATTGGTAGAGGCTGGTTATGAACCAGAGATGGCCTACTTTGAAACTGTTCATGAGGTAAAACTTATTGTTGATCTAATTTATGAGGGTGGAATTGCAAATATGAACTATTCAATTTCAAACACAGCAGAATATGGTGAGTATGTTTCAGGTCCTAAAATTATTAATAAAGAGGAAACTAAAAAAAGAATGAAGGAAGTTTTAGAAAAAATTCAATCTGGTAATTTTACAAAAGAATGGATGGATGAGTGTAAAAATGGCCAAAAAAACTTTCTTAAAACAAGGGAAAAGCTTGCTGAACATCCTATTGAAAAAGTTGGAGCGGATTTAAGAGCCATGATGCCATGGATTACGAAGAAGAAATTAGTTGATAGTGATAAGAATTAAAAATATTTAGTTCCAATTTGGGTCGTAATAATTCTTTTATTTTGCAATCTATGCGAGAGGTAGTATTATCACCTTCCAAAATTTTACAAAACTATGAGCAAAAAAGATAAAGTATTTATATTTGATACAACCATGAGAGATGGAGAACAATCTCCGGGAGCATCTATGAGTGTTGAAGAAAAAATTCAAATCTCTAGAGTTTTTGACGAGATGGGAATAGACATTATTGAAGCTGGATTTCCAATATCTTCTCCAGGTGACTTCGAAGCTGTATCTTCAATTAGCAAAGGTATTAAAAATTCAATTCCATGTGGATTAGCAAGAGCATTAAAAAAAGATATAGATGCATGCCATGAGTCACTAAAGTTTGCTCCAAGATTTAGAATTCATACTTTTATATCTACAAGCCCGGTACACATGAAACATAAATTAGATATGACCAATGACCAAGTGTTAGACGCTATTAAAGAAAGTGTTACTTATGCTAGAAAATTTACAAACGATGTTGAATGGTCATGCGAAGATGGGACTAGAACAAATTTAGATTTTATGTGCAAGACAATTGAACTTGCAATTAAATGTGGAGCAACAACAATAAATATTCCTGATACTGTCGGTTATTCGATACCCGAAGAGTTTGCAAGAACTATCACACATATTAAAAACAATGTTCCAAATATTGATAAAGCGATAATCTCAGCTCATTGCCATAATGATTTAGGTTTAGCAGTTGCAAATGCACTCGCTGGATTATCAGCGGGTGTAAGGCAGATTGAATGTACTATAAATGGTATTGGTGAAAGAGCTGGTAACGCTGCTCTTGAAGAAATTGTAATGGCAATAAAAACAAGAAATGATTTAATGCCATATGAGACTGGGATTAAAACAGAGTTGATTAGCAAAGCATCAAAAATAGTATCTAATGCAACCGGGTTTCCAGTTCAATTTAATAAAGCAATTGTTGGTAAAAATGCCTTCGCACATGAGTCTGGTATTCATCAAGATGGAATGTTGAAAAATAGAGAAACATATGAAATTATGACACCAGAGAGTGTTGGTGTAAAAAAAACATCTTTAGTTATGGGAAAACATTCAGGAAGACATGCTTTTAAAGATAAGTTAAGTGATCTTGGTTATACTGATGTTACAGACGATGTAATACAAGCTGCTTTTGGTAAATTTAAAATTTTAGCAGATAAAAAAAAACACATTTACGATGAAGATATTGTTGCTTTAGTTGATGATAGCTTGATAATAGATAATAAGATAAATGCAATTAATTTAAAATCCCTTAAAGTATTTGCAGGAACTGGTGAACCACAAAGAGCTGAAATGACACTGGATGTTTTTGGTGAGGTTAAAAAAACTTCACAAACAGGAGATGGACCAGTGGATGCAATTTTTAAATGTATTAAAGACTTATATCCTCATGACATTAAGCTTTCTTTATATCAAGTGCATGCTGTAACTGAAGGAACTGATGCTCAAGCTACTGTGAGTGTCAAGATTGAGGAAAATGACAGAACAACTGTTGGACAATCTGCAGATACTGATACACTAGTAGCATCTGCTAATGCGTACTTGAATGCTTTAAATAAGATGTTAATTAAAAGAGAGAAAAAATCATTATCAAAAGATATTGAATATCAGAAAGTAAAAGGAGGAGTTTAAAATGGGAGTTCTAGATAAACTTACATCAATATGGAGCCAGGATATGGCTATAGATTTAGGAACAGCAAACACGTTAGTTGTTTTGAAAGGTCAAGGTGTAGTACTTAACGAACCATCTGTTGTAGCTGTAGTAGATAATAAAGGGAAAAAATCAGTTTTAGCTGTTGGAGATGAAGCAAAAACAATGTTGGGAAGAACTCCTGGTAACATACAAGCAATTAGGCCGCTGAGAGACGGTGTCATTGCTGACTTTATAGTAACCGAGGAAATGATTAAACATTTTATTAAAAAAGTTCATAAGAGGAGTACTTTTGCAAATCCAAGAATTTTAATTTGTGTTCCAACTGGATCTACTCCAGTAGAGAGAAAGGCGATACAGGATAGTGCGTTAGCTGCTGGAGCAAGACGAGTTCAATTAATTGAAGAGCCAATAGCTGCTGCTATAGGAGCAAACCTTCCTATATCTGAAGCAACTGGATCAATGGTAATTGATATTGGAGGAGGAACAACAGAAATAGCAGTAATGTCTTTAGGAGGCGTAGTGTATTCAAACTCATTAAGAGTAGCAGGGGATGCAATGGACAATTCAATTATAAGTTATATGAGAAAAGAATATAATTTAATGATAGGTGATAGTACTGCTGAAAAAATTAAAAAAGAAATTGGAACTGCAATTGCAACTAATAATAATACTTATGCAGTTAAAGGAAGGGATCTAAGATCTGGTACACCTAAAGAAGTTAACATAACTGAGGAAGATACTGTTGAGGCTTTAAATCCAATTTTAAGAGAAATGATAAATGGAATTAAAGACGCATTAGAAAACACACCTCCAGAGTTGTCAGCCGATCTAGTTGATATGGGCTTAACACTAACAGGCGGCGGGGCTTTATTAAAAAATATAGATAAAAGGTTTTCAAAAGAAACTGGTCTTCCAGTACATATTGCGGACGATCCGTTAGCTTGTGTTGCTGTTGGTACAGGTAAAGCTTTAGATCAAGAAGAAACGTTTAATTCAATGTTATCAGAGTATTAATTTGTTAAAATGGAACCTAGCAGCAGAGATGATTTTATAATTGCTGTACGTTCTGCTTTTCTTAACAAAGATAACAAACAAAAATTTTCTCTTTCAGTTTTAATAATTCTAACTTCAGCTTTTTTAATTTTTTCAAAATTTGAATTTAAATTTGTTAATTTTTTAAAAATTTCATTGAATGAAATTGCATATAGATCAACTTTTGTATTTTCAGCACCAGAAAATTTTTTAAGAAATACTTACATTGAAACTAAAAATCATTTCTTTATTTATAAGAAAAATGAAACATTAAAAAAACAAATAGAACTTTTAGAGTCTAATAAATTAGAAACTGAATTTATTTTAGCTGAAAATGAAAGATTAAAAAAAACAATTAATGAGATAGATTATGTATCCGATGAAATCCTTGCAAAAGTTATTGTTGATAAACAGAGTCCTTTTTTAAAATCAATAATAATAAACAAAGGAAGCAAACATAATGTTATGCTTGGCATGGGTGTTCTAGATGATAAATATTTAGTAGGGAAAGTAGTTGAGGTAAACTTTACAACTTCAAGGATTTTATTACTTTCAGATCTAAATAGTAAAATACCTGTCGACATTATGCCTAATGAAATATTATCTATATTGTCAGGCACAGGTCAAGATCATGGAATTATTCAATATAGAAAAGATCAAAGTTTAATAAATAGTGAAGATAGAGTTTTTACATCTGGCGCAGGTGGAATATTTAAATCAGGTATTCCAGTAGGAAAAATAGAGAAAAGTTACGAAGATGATGAGTTAAGAGTGGTTTTCTTTTCGGACTTTACACAACTTAGATTTGTAAAATTAAAATCCTTTAATAAAGAAAAAGCCAATGACTGATATTGGAAAATTAAATTATTTTAAAAAAATTTTAGAAAAGGGTCCAATTATTATGCTATTTTTATCTGTTTTTAATGAATTTGATTTAAATTATCTTAACCTTAAATATTTTTCATTTAATTTCCCTTTTATATTGATCTATTACTGGAGTTTAAAAAAACCAGGAAACTTAGGATATGGACTTATTTTTTTAAGTGGTTTGTTTAATGATTCAGTCATTGGGCTTCCTCTGGGTTTAAGTTCATTGGGATATTTATTAATTTGTTTTTTTTCTGCCTATTTAAGAAATATTACATTGAGACCTAGTCAAATAAAAGATTGGTTCTTTTTTGGCTTTACAGTCCTAGTTGTCAATACTGCTATATACACTATTGCAAATTTGTTTTTTGATATTAAAATTATTTACGAAGATGTTTTAGTAAATATTTTATTTACATTTTTATTTTATATAATTTTTAGTAAGATTTTTGATCAATATCAAAAACTTGTCTTTGGAGTAAGAAATGCTTAGTGGAGGGGATTCAAATGTTAGAAAATTTAACGTAGTAAATAGAAGAGTTTTTATTTTATCTATTGCAAAAGGAATAAT
>MDSV01022689.1_pt1 | contig 13603 bp, 8 predicted proteins | sample 810851 | NCBI WGS metagenome assembly MDSV01 (sample SAMN05326640, study PRJNA326480) | marine metagenome | isolation source: seawater | place: Atlantic Ocean: North East | collected 2012 | reverse complement strand
GTAAAGACAGGGGCGATTTGCTGGACGCCATTCGCGAGCGTTACGGCGAGCTCTTCTCCACCATGCACAATGTGTGCGACCGTTGGCAGCGCAGGAACGAATCTTTGGCGATCGAGCTCGACGAAGTACACAACGCGTTAGAATCAAAAGAGGTTGAGCGAATCGCGCTCACGGAACACGCGACGAAATGTGAACGTGAAGTTGACGCGGCGAGACGTCGGCATCAAGCAGACTGCGAACGAGCAACCTCGATCACTCAACGGGCGAGGCAACGAGAAAAAGAGTTGATGACGATGCAAACGATCGATCGCGCTGAGATACGTCGTCTCCACGAAAGGATCAAGCTCACCAAAGCGCAATCGAGGCATGAAATCGAATCCGCCGTAGCGTCCATGGAGGATTCACTGCACAACGCATTCAGCGAGAGAGATAATCTTTCGAGACGTGTCGATTTTTTGGATAATCAGCTATTGACGACGCGCATGCTAGTTGTCGATAAGTCACAGTACATGACGACGCAGACGCAGACGATCGAAGACTCGGTCGCGGTGGAAGAGCCTTCCGAAACGACGAGTGCGTCCATCGCAACGCAAACCGATACCGTTAGTTTTCCCAAGCGACGACGGAAAACAGATAGCACGGGAAAGATAAATGGTGTAAATGTACATCATACCGCCCTAGCGCTCAGCGACGGTGTTGATACCTGGTCTCGAGAAGCGCTTGGTGATTTCTCGAATCTCATCCGTTCGCAAAAGACTGGTCGCAGGAAACCTCGAGCGTGGGTGCTCAAGTGTATCGCTCACATATACGCCGATCGACTCACGTTGGATACGAGTGGTTTCGAACACAACGACGACAGCGCGCGAGATCCATCCACGCACTCACTCGCGACGTTTGTTTACGATTGGCACTTGCACAAATTTGGATTGAAGCAGCTCGCGGAGGCAAACTTGCTCGATTTGATCGCGTCAACGGTACACCACGCCGATGACTGCGATATCATACATCGATTTGGATTATTCTGTCATTGCATCGCTTCACCGAGTTCTCGGGATCCGCCTTTGCTCGACGCTTCCACGTTGGTGTTTTACCTACGCCTGCTCGAAGCTCTCGCGGGCGACGGCCATTTCACGCAAGCACTCGTAGATTTTGGCATGGCGAAAGATTCAAAGAGTACGAGTGCGTCTCTCAGTACTAGCTCTGACGCCGTGGCCTTTTCTCGCGCATCGGAAGCGCTGAAACGCGTGTTCGTCGATTATAAAGATGATTCGGCGGCGCTGAAGGAATTCGTCGCGAAACAGTTTGGGCTCAAACACGTCACGAGGTCATCTACCGTGAAGTTTTCGACGTTTGTGCGCGTAGTGATGGACGAATATAAGCGTCGCCGCGCCATAAATGTCGAGAGTCTCAAAGCGTTGTTTCGCGCGGCGGATTGCGATGCAGATGGTTTCTTAATTCACGACGAGTTCGCTGCCGCGCTTCGAGTGGCGGATAAGAGAATCACAGAGACGACCATCGACGCCGTGTTCAAGTCGTGGTCGTCCCGCGCGGTCGTGTCGGACACAAAGACAAAAGTCGTGCGTCTGGATGACTTCGTCAAATCGTGCATCGCGAACGGTTTGGAACAATTCAGTCTCCTCTTCGAACGAGGACCCGACGTCGCGGTGCAACGCAAAAAGTACGCCCCGAGCGTCTACGGCTCGATGTCAACGTGGACCGCGTCGCCAGAAAAGTGGTTCACACGAGTAGACGAGCTGATGACGTCCACGGAGGCCCCCTACGCCACATTTCGTGCGCTCTCCGCCGACGACGCGCTCCCGCTCGAGCGATGCCGCCGCCAACTCTGTCGTCTCCAAACCCTCCTCACCGATCGCCTCGACGGCGAGGCCGCCTACCTCGCCCACAAACTCTTCGCCGCCGACGTCAGACAAGCCACCGTGCGCGCGAAGGGCGGATTCAAACGATTCGGCGCCGCGGTTTTACACCAAGTCAGCTTTTCCATGCGCGCGCACGCCGCCGCCGCCGCGACAGCCGACGCCGCATCCGACGACGACGACCCCCCGTGCGACGATCACGACGCGACCCCGTGACGCGTGTCATCCATCTTCCCACGCACACCCCACCTCCACGGCGTTCGCGCCTCTCTCGCCGTCGTCGTCGCGCGTCGTCGTCGTCCTCGAGGGTGCCCAATTTTCAACCATCCAAACCCGCCTCGTCTCGTCGATCGAAGCCTCCGCGGTCGTTCGCCCGCCTCGACACACGTAGACGTGCTCGAGCGCCATGGCGTCGAAGCGAATCATCAAAGAACTTTTGGGTGCGTCAGATCGTCCCGCGCGAGCGCCCGTCGCGACGTCGCGCGAGGCGCACGCGTCGACGAAACGCGAAAACCGCGTGGAATTCCACGCGCGTCGCGTCGCGCCTCGAGACGGGGATGCGCGCGCGTGGTGGCGCGCGATGACCCGCGCGACGGGGTGAAAGATGCGTGGGAATATGCGCGTCGTCGTTTCGAGTGGGCGGTGGCGGTCGCGCGCGGTCGCGCGCGTGGGTCGGCGAGGGCGGATGGTGTTCGCGAGGCTCGCTGACTTCCGATTCGGTAGTCGGCTGTCGTCTCGACGCGTCTCGAGCGCGCGGTCGAGACGCACGCGCGCGAAAAACTTGACACTGACCGATCGCGACGTTTGGTCGCGCGCGCGCAGATTTACAGAAAGACCCGCCGACCTCGTGCAGCGCGGGTCCGAGATCGGACGACGACATCTTCCACTGGGACGCGACGATCATCGGCCCGTCCGAGTCTCCGTACCAGGGCGGGCTCTTCTTCGTCGCGATCCATTTCCCTCCCGATTACCCGTTCAAACCGCCCAAGGTGAACTTCAAGACGAAAGTGTATCATCCAAATGTGAACAGCCAGGGGTCGATTTGCTTGGACATTTTGAAGGAACAGTGGTCGCCGGCGCTCACAATTAGCAAGGTGCTCTTGAGCATTTGCTCGTTGCTCACGGACCCGAACCCAGACGATCCTTTGGTGCCGGAGATTGCGCACGTGTATAAGACGGATAAGAACCGCTACAACGAACTCGCGAAGGAGTGGACGCGCAAGTACGCGACGTTGTAGAGCGAGTCGGCAGTCAAAGACAAACAGAACGCGAGGCAGTGCGAGAGCACAGGCATGGTAACGACGAAGAGGAGGAGGATAACTGAACAGAGGGGACGCGACCCAGGACGGCGTGGTACACGGCGACGAACCCTGCGAAACGCACCGCGTCGAGAGACGAGCACCGTGTAGACGGCGCCGACGCACGCGTGATTTAGAAACGGCGAAAGACAGACTACTAGGCTTCTAATGTGATTACACACCCGCCTATGCATCAATCGCACACGACGCCCGCACCACCATCGAGCGTTCGCCTCATCGATCGCCTTTCACGACTCCTTTTCTCGCGCTCGCCTCGACCGAGGCGGAAAGCGCGTCCCGCGGCCGCGACGGAGCCACACGTCGACGCCCTCGTCCAACTCTCCGCGACGAGCGCGCGATGCCCACCGTCTCTTCGCGCGCGCCCGTCACCGCGCGTCTCTCCGACGCCCGCGCTCCCGCGGCCCGTCGCGCGACGCGTCCCGCGCGCGCCACGTCACGAGCTCCCATCGACGACGTCACCGCGCTCTCGCGAGCCGCGTGCGCCGCCGTCGTCGCCGCCGCCGCGCTCGCGAGCCCGCTCGCCGCGAACGCCGAGCTCAACGCCGCCGAGGCGAACCGCGGGGGCGAGTTCAACCGCGGAAGCGCGAAACAGTTCGGTGGGTACGACCTGGTGAAGGTCGACATCGTGAAAGAATTCGGGAAAGACTTGCGATTGAGCAACTTCACGGGAGCGGACATGCGATTCGCCAAGCTTCGAGGGGCGAATCTTCGAGGAGCGTACATGATGAAGATGGTGGCGCCGGAGGTGGACTTCACGGGGGCGAACATGAGCGACGCGTTGATGGACCGCTCCGTGCTCGTCGGCGCGAATTTCACGGACGCGATCCTGAATCGCGTGGTGTTGACGTCGAGCGACATGGAGGGGGCGATCGTGGAGAATGCGGATTTCTCGGACGCGCTTTTGGATCCGAAGACGCAGCAAAAGTTGTGTAAGACGGCGAACGGTAAGAATCCGGAGACGGGGGTCTCGACGCGAGCGTCTCTCGGATGCTCGGGAGGCAGAGCACGCGTGAGCAGTCCGAGTCGGTACATGACGGACGACAACGCGGCGACGCCGAAGGCGGAGTTCGGCGAGAGCCGATTCTCCATGTATCAATAGGTGATGATTTTTCATTGATTGAATTTTATTGATTGTAATTGCACGTCTACGTCGCGACGTCGCTTACGTCTTACTCGAAAAGATTGAATTCGTTTGCATGCCGCGCTTCTTCTTCTTCAAACCGGTGGCTTGGAAGCTTTGCCAACTGCTTGCCTTTTGATTTTGCTCGGCCGCGATCTCTTGCTGACGCTGCTTATACTTGAACATTTTCAACTTTTTCCTCTTCGTCTCTCGCGTCTCGGCGTCGTCGCCCGGCTTGATTTCTAAATTCTTCGGCGGTTCTTTTCGCACGTACTCCGTCTTGCGCGTCAACTCGAATCGTTTCGGTTCGGGAAGACCTCGATACACCTCCCTCGGCCCCGCGTTCTCGTTCGCGGTGGCGTTCGCGGTGGCGTCCCTCGCCTTGGCCGCCTTGGCCTTGGCGAGCCGCGCGCTCGCGTCGAAATCCATGCGCACGTCTCCCGCCTTCACCGCCACCCGCGCGTGCGTCTCCGTGAGATACACGTCCAAACATCCATCGTCCATCACGCGCACGCATCGTCCCGGTCGCCACGCGCCGTCCGCGTCGAGCGTCAACACGTCCTTCCCGACGAAGGCGGCCGCCAGCGAGCTCGGCGTCGCCTCCGATCGCGTCTCCTCCCCTCCGACATCCTCCCCGCGTCCACTCGCGCCCGTGGGCGCGCGACCATCCACGTTATCCTCCGCCTCCGCCTCCTCGCGCGCGCTCGACGCCTCCACCGTCGACGCCAACACGTCCTCGGTGATTTCAATCACCTCCACCAGGGACGCGCGCAAATCCAACAGTTCCTCGTCCTCGGGCGTCTCTCGCAATCCCTCGGTCACCTCCGCGAGCGACGCGCGGTACTCGTCCAGCGTCGCGCGAAGCTCTTCCGGGGTCTGCGCCTCGGCCTCGTCCTCGTCGTCCGTCATGTCGCGCGCGTCGTCCCTCCGAATGACGCGGCGGCGAATGACGCGCGATTCGTCGACGCGCGTACCGTCTCTCGACGTCGACGATGACGACGATGACGACGGTGACGACGCGCGCGATGGTGTCGCGCGTGTCCGCGCGCGCGCGCGCGTCGAGACGCGTCGCGAGCGCGCGCGAACGGTCGAGGGTGATGGCGGCGGCGAGACCTCGACGCGCGCGATGGGGGCCGACGACGACGCGACGCGGGGGAAAGAGACGCGACGCGCGCGCGGGGGCGAACGAGATCGATGACGACGGTCCGGACGCCGATCTCGCGGACGCGTTCTTCGGGGAGGGATTCGACGAGGATGAGGACGGCGAGGACGGCGAGGACGGCGAGGACGGCGAAGACGTGGAGGTTTTACCGTACATCGGCGGTGAACTTCTCAGGCCCGATCCCCCGGGGCATAGGTCTGGGTACGTCGCCATCGTCGGACGCCCGAACGCGGGGAAGAGCACGCTGATGAATGATTTAATCGGTACCAAGCTGAGCATCGTGACGTTTAAGCCGCAGACGACGCGGCACAGAATTTTGGGCATCCTGAGCGATGACGACTCGCAGATGGTGCTGCTGGACACGCCGGGGGTGATGATGGAGGAGTTTAATAAATTGGACGGAATTATGCTGAAGAGCGTGCGGAATTCGATGGCGAACGCGGATGTGTTGTTTTACATCGTGGACGCGGCGCGGGATCCGTACGGCGCGTGGGAAGGATTGGCGCCGAAAAAGGGTAAGCGCGTGCCCACGGCGTTGATTTTGAACAAGTGTGATTTAGTGGGTGACCGAGAGCGCATCATGGAGTTGATCGAGTACTTTGAATCGCAAGACGCCGTCGACTCCGTGTTGCCCATCTCGGCGGTGAACTCGACGGGGACGCGAAACGTTCGAGAGTGGGCGCTCGAGCACCTCCCCCTCGGTCCGACGCTGTATCCGAAGGACGCCATCAGCGAGCACCCCGAGCGGTTCTTCATCGCCGAGATCATCCGAGAGAAGATTTTCTTACAGTACAAACAAGAGGTTCCCTACAGCACGCAGGTGTGGATCGAATCGCACACCGAGCGAGACGGCGCCAAAAAGGATCTCATCCTCGCCAAAGTCTTCGTCGAGCGTCAATCTCAGGTGGGCATCATCGTCGGTCAGGGCGGAAGCGCGATGAAAAAGCTTTCCTCGAGCGCGCGCGCCGACATTGAAAAATTTCTGGACCGACCGGTATTTTTAGACATTCAAGTCAAGGTGCGCGACGGATGGCGCCAAGACGACCGCTCCCTCGAAGATCTCGGTCTCGACGACCCCAACCGTCTCGAGACCCCGCTCACGTGATCACCCTATCCACCCTCATCCATTGTAACACCACCGAGCTCGCGAACGAACGTCGGCACGCGCGCCCCTCGACCCTCCAACCACCGCGCGAACGCGCGCGCGCTCCACCGCGCGCGCGCCCCCGTCGACGCCGCCCCCGTCGACGCCACCACCGGAGCGTCCCCACAAAAAGTCGCCGGACGCATCCACCACATCGGTCTGTACCCTTCACTCTGTGTGTGCATCTCCCGTCGCCGAGTCGCGTCGGCGTCGCATTCGAGTGTCCTCGCGGCGGCGGCGTCCCCGCGTCCACATGTCCGAACCCTCACCCCGCGCACACTTATCCGTCCCCGCGTCATCTTCCGTCGCGCGCGGTGCGCACGCCCACGTCGCGCGCGCGCGCACGCACGAACGACGACGACGATGGTGACGCGCGCCTGCGCGCGCGCGCCCGCGGCGTCCGCGGCGTCGGCGTCGAGGAGACGGTCGAGAGGGACGTCGACGCGTCGCGCGCGTCGAGGCGACGACGAACGACGCGCGGGCGCGCGCGCGCGAGGGACGCTCGATGACGAGCGGGGTGGATCGGTGCGCGCGCGGGTGCGCGGGGGCGCGCGCGCGGGGGCGCGGGCGCGCGTCGTCGCGGTGGGTGCGAACGGACGACCGAGCGGGAAGGCGCTTCGGCCCGAGTTGTACGCGCTCGACGCGTCGTGGGACCCGATGACGAGCGGTGATCGTCGGGAGTCGGAGGAAAGTGTGATGCCGTTGCCGGAGAGTTTACCGGAGATCACGTCGGGGGGGAGCGCGAGCGAGACGTACGATTTAGTCATCGTCGGGTGCGGTCCGGCGGGATTGACGGCGGCGGATGAGGCGAGTCGCAGAGGATTACGCGTCGCGCTCATGGATCCGGCGCCGTTGGCGCCGTGGTTGAATAATTACGGAGTGTGGTGCGATGAATTTAAGGCGTTGGGGTTCGATGATTGTTATCGCGCGGTGTGGAACAAGGCGCGCGTGATTATCGATGATTCGGACGCCGAAGGGAAAATGTTGGATCGAGCGTACGCGCAAGTGGATAGGAAAAAGCTCAAGCAAAAGTTGTTCGCGCGCACGGTGAAGCAAGGGGTGGAGTTTGGCGTCGCGTGCGTCGAACATTGCGATCACAGCGATCCGAATCACTCGGTGGTGACTCTGGACGATGGACGGACGGTGTTCGCGAAGATGGTTTTGGACGCCACTGGGCACGCGCGAAAACTCGTCGATTTCGATCGCGACTTCACGCCGGGATACCAAGCCGCGTTCGGCATCGTGGCCACCGTGGAGAAACATGACTTTCCGTTGGATACGATGCTCTTCATGGATTGGCGCGACGAACACTTGAGCGCGGACCTGAAGCATCAAAACGATAGACTTCCGACGTTTTTGTACGCCATGCCGTTTTCAGAGACTGAAATCTTCCTGGAAGAGACGAGCTTGGTGGCTCGTCCGGGACTCGACTTCGATGACTTGAAGCTCAAGTTAAAGGAACGTCTCGATCACTTGGGCGTCAAAGTGACGGCGGTGCACGAAGAGGAGTACTGTCTCATTCCCATGGGGGGCGTGTTGCCGACGTTTCCGCAACGAACGCTCGGCATCGGCGGAACCGCGGGCATGGTGCATCCGAGCACCGGGTTCATGGTGGCCAAGACGATGCTGTGCGTCAGAACGCTCGTCGGTACGCTCGATGATGCCCTGAAGGCGGGGAAACGTGGCGACGTCACCGGCGCTCTCGAGGCGGCGGAGGCGGCGCAAACAGACAACGGCGAGTTCGACGCCGACGCCACCGCGGAGTTGGTGTGGCAATCCATTTGGCCAGAAAACGATTTGCGCATGCGAACCTTCATGTGTTTCGGCATGGAGACGTTGATGCAACTCGACGTTGACGGCACGCGCCAATTCTTTGACACGTTTTTCGATCTTCCGAGAGACGTTTGGGCCGGTTTCTTGAGTTGGCGAATTCAACCCGTCGGATTGCTGTCTCTCGGTGTCAACCTGTTCGTGCTCTTCTCCAACTACATGCGCGTCACTTTCGTCAAGTCCGCGCTTCCATTCATGGGTTCGTTCTTCGCCAACTTTGCGCTCGCGGACAACAAGTTTGATTCGAGCAAGTGGGGCGGTTTGGTTCTCGAGGACGCCAATAACCGCGACGTGACCCTTCGCGAAGACGGTCCAATTCCGGCGCCAGTCAGCAACCCGACGGCGAAACCGATCACGGGCAGCATGTTGGACTTTGAAGATATCTTATCGGAAGAAGCGCTCAGCAATCCCGACGACATGAATCCGAGCGAGATCAAGGACGACCGCGAGTGGATCGCGTTTCAGCAACGCAAGGTTTTCAATGATCAGAAAACGATCAAGGAATACCTCGGAGCGATGAATAGCGGCGACAATGTGGACGTGTTGGTCATCGGCGCCGGCCCGGCGGGTCTCGCGATCGCGGCTGAGACGGCGAAACAAGGTTTGAGCGTCGGTATCGTGGCTCCAGATACACCGTTCGTCAACAACTACGGCGTGTGGCTCGACGAGTTCAGAGCTCTCGGACTCGAGCACTGCTTGCTTCACAAATACGACGACGCCTTGGTGTGGTTCGGTGATTCGGACCCCGCCTCTGGCACGCAGTTGGGACGTCCGTACGGACAAGTGTGCCGCAAACGTCTTCGAGATCAACTGTTGAACGACTGTGCCGCTGCTGGCGTCAAGTACTTGCCGGGCTTGGTTGATTTCGTGCGTCACGGGGACACGGACAAGAATGAATTGGCGGAGGTTCGAGGCAGCGTCATCGAGGACAACGATGTCTCCGAGGGCGACAAGAAATTGATCGAGGAGGAATCGACGGGTAAAGTTTTTACTCTCAACTCTCGACTCGTCGTCGCCGGCACGGGACACAACAGAGATGTGCTCAATTACGAGGAAGGCTCGCCGCCGGGTTGGCAAACCGCCTACGGTGTGGAAGTACGCATTCTGAACCACGGATTCGAGGTTAACAAGGCGGTGTTCATGGATTTCCGTCAAAGCGACCCGGACATGATGACTGAGGAGGACGAGGGCGTCTGGCGCGTACCGTCTTTCCTCTACGTATTACCGGTGAACAAGGATGTCGTCTTCGTGGAAGAGACCTGTCTCGTCGCCCGCGTGCAAGTTCCGTTCGACGAACTCAAACGCCGTCTGTACAGACGCATGACGCGCATGGGCATGCCCATCGTCGAAGAGGACATCATCGAGGTTGAGGCGAGTTGGATCCCGCTCGGCGGCACGCCGCCGGTGGTTCCGCAGCGTACGATCGCGTACGGTGCGGCGGCCGGTATGGTGCACCCGGCGTCCGGTTATTCCGTAGTCAATAGTATCCGCACCGCGCCCAAGGTGGCAAAGGCGATGGCTGCCGGGTTAAAAGAGGGTGGCGAAATCGAAGCGAGTCGCCGAGCCTGGGACGTTCTGTGGGGCGCCGAGCAGAGACGTCAAATTGGATTTTATCAGTTTGGCATGGAACTTTTGATGTCGCTTCGCATCGAACAAATGCGCAACTTCTTTAGCACGTTCTTTGCGCTTCCGACGGATCTCAGCCGCGGTTTCTTGGGCAACTCGTTGTCGAGTTCGGAGCTCATCATGTTTGCCTTGACGACGTTCATCATCGGAGACAACGAGTTGCGAGGTTTGCTCCTCGCGCACTTGGTCTCCGCCGGTGGTTCGGGCGCTCGATTAGCCGAGGCGTACGCCTACCCACTGCTGCCCAAGGATGAGAGCGGTCTGGACGTCTTGCAGGTGAACCGAAAAGATCAAGCGGGCGCCAAGAACACGACAAAGATGATGGATGACTTTTACGAATCGCAGCGAGGGGGCATGCTTCCGGGGTACATGGGACGCGATTGGTGGTCTGTGGGCAAGCGCAAAAGCTTCAAGAACGCTGACAACGATGATAACGGTCCGGACCGTGGTTCGAGCGGTGGTGGAGGCATGAGTGCCGTCACGTCCTCGACGCAACCCGAGGTGTCGGTGGGCGCGATGAAGATGGATGCGTCCGGCCAAGGCGCCGTCACGTATTGGTCCGACGGTAGTGCCGCGATGATTGTCACAAGTGCCGTGCGCAAGACTGGTCTCAGCCAAGACGATCTCTACGGTAAGGCCCGTAAGAAGTTTTTGCCCTCCGCGTTCATCTCGATGGCGCCCGACGTAGTCCCGCCGCACCTCACCGGGTCGCTTCCCGGCGACATCGGCTGGGATCCGTTGGCGCTCGGTGCCCAGAGCGACATCGCGCGTTACCGCGCGCGCGAGCTCATTCACGGAAGATGGGCCATGCTCGCATGCATCGGCGTGCTCTTCCCCGAATTCTTGGCGCACAATGAGATTTTCGGCACTCCCGACCAACACTGGTGGAACACGGCCATCGAAAACGACCCCGTGTACGGATGGCAGCTCACGTACATGGGCGAAACCATCCCGTGGGGTTTATTCTGGCTCCCCATCTTCCACCTCCCGTTGATGTTCGTCGCCGAGTCCCTCCGAAACGGCAATTACGAGGTGGAGGCGTTCAAGGATTTGGATAAGCTCTACCCGGGCGGCAGACTCTTCGATCCGCTCGGCCTCGCCGCCGGCCAAACCGAGGAGGATCTCAGCATTCTCAAGACGATCGAGATTCAGCACTCTCGATTGGCCATGATGGCCACCTTCGTCTTCGTCATCGAAGGTCTCGCCGGCCACGGTCCGCTCGATTTCGCCAACTGATTCGATTTCGAGCCCGACTCGCCGACGTCCGGTCCGCGCGTCCGGTCGTCGTCGTGTAGCATACACCTCACAGCAGCCAAGCGCACGCAGTTCATTATTAATCATTATTTCTCACACATCACGCGCACACATCACGCATCACGCACACGGTCACGGTCACGCGCGCGATCCGCGTCCCCGCCCGTCCCCGCCGTCTCCTCGGCGTCCCTCGGCGCGGGAATCCTCAGATCTCGCCTCGCGATCGAATCCACCCACCATGGCCGCCATGAACCTCGACCAATCCCTCGACGACATGATCAAGGAGACGCGCAAGACGGCCCCCAGGCGTCGCGCCGCGAAATCCTCCGTCCGCGTCGCCGTGGGCGGTAAGAAACGCGCGTCGACCGCCAAGAAAACCGCGCGCGGTGGATCATCCGCGGGCCCCGCGCCCATGGCGATCGGTGGCGTCAAGAAGGGCAAAGCCGGTAATAAGAAGCGAGGGAACCGAAGCGCGGCGGCGACCGCGATGGCGGTGGACACCGTGCACCGCGGTGGACGCGGAAACGCGAACGCCGTCGCCGGTGGGAAGACGAAATTAATGGTGGGCAACTTGGATTTCAAGGTGACGGATCGGGACATGAAGGTGCGAAGATTAGCAGTAGGACGAGCGTTCGTGAGACGGGCGAGCGAGAGGTCGGGGGAGATGATGACGGTGTGACGTGACGTGCCGTGCGTCGTCCCTCGACCCTCGTGACGCTCGAGAACGATCGATGAGATGAATGAAGACTTTCGTACGATTCGAGGACAGCCGGCGGCGAGACGCCCGACGCGGTCTCGATCGACGCTCGTCTCGCGACTTTGCGTCTCGATGAGAGGAGAAGAATTCGGATCAATTCATGATTGATGGATCGACCGTAAGAGTTTATTCGCGCGAGTTTTCGTACGCTCGACGCGGCGAGCGCGAGGAGCTCGTCTCGGAGGGCACCCGTCCGCTCGTTCGCGGCTGCGAGCGACGAGCGAGATGGCGCGCGCGATCGAACGTTGTCGCCTTACGATGCGTGGGCTGGAATAAAAACGTTTGATCTCGCGCGCGCGATCGCGACGGTGCGCAACGACGTGGAACCGTCATCCGTCGGATCGATCGGATATGTATACGACGCTTTCGAAGACGGGCGACGGTCGCCTCGCGAGCTCGCGCGAATGATTTTTTTGGCGATGCGCTCGGTTCGATCGAGCGGTGATGCAACGCGGGAGACGTTCGAGAGCGCGTCTGAAAATCCCCTCGGCACCTCCGCGCGATTCGAACGGGCACCCTTCATTGGAAAGATGCGGTTTGACTGCTTACACTGATGCGCGGACGAAGAGAAGAGACTTGGCTTTATTTCACCGATTCGTTTGGACCGCGACACTCGACATTCGACTCTCGACACTCGACACTCGATCAGAACGACTTCACTCGATTTGCATGGCTCGCACGCGCTCGCACACGTTTATTTTTGGAGGGAACTCGTATTGATGACATCGCCCCGCGTCGATCCTTTACAACAGGAACTTTTCGGTCAAACCGGTCGCGTGCTCAAGGCTGGCATCAACTACGGCCCGCAGGGCAAGTCTAAGGGCACGGCCGAGGTCATCATGGCCACGCTCGAGTCCGCCCTCAAGGCTGTCAAGACGTACCACGGCGTCAAGCTCGACGGTCGTCCGTTGAGCATCGTCATCGTCGACGCTCCGGCGCAGGCCAAGCCGATCACCCAGCGACTCACGGGTTTGAAGCAGCAGCAACCGAAAAAGAACGGTAAGAACGGTAAGAACGCCACTCCCACGCCCAAGCGCGGCAAGGCGACCGCGAAAGCCGTCGCCGCCGCGAAGAAGCCGGCGCCGAAGAAGAAGAAGCCGGCGCGCAAGCCCAAGGAGAAGAAACCGGACGGCCCCAAGCCGACCGCCGCCGACTTGGACGCGAGCCTCGACGCGTACAAGGCCTCCGCGGACGTCCAAATGGCCGCCTAATCGTTCACGTTCACTCACTCTGTAAAAAACAATCAACACGTCACACGCGAAACGACGCTCGCCGTCGCCGAGACGCCCCATTCCCCGTCCATCGCTTCGTCGTTCGCCGTCATGTTCGAGCGAATCGCCTCGCTCGTGGTGAACGACAAGGGAGAATACAGCAAGATTCACGTGTTCGCCCTCGGTCTCGCCGCTCTTCACGTCTGTGCGCTCGTGCTGTGGCTCGTGCTGATCGCGCGCCAACGACCACCGAGTGTTCGCGAACTCGACGACCGTGTGCGCGCGTCCAAGGATGGAAAGGGCGAG
>MDSV01231910.1_pt1 | contig 13604 bp, 13 predicted proteins | sample 810851 | NCBI WGS metagenome assembly MDSV01 (sample SAMN05326640, study PRJNA326480) | marine metagenome | isolation source: seawater | place: Atlantic Ocean: North East | collected 2012 | reverse complement strand
CAGACATTGTTTGGGTTATATCATTCCATCTATCTTTATAAATCTTAAGTAAATTTTCTAGTAAACTAATCTTTTCTTTTTTATTTACCTGACTCCATGTAATGAATGCTTTTTTTGCTACATTGACTGCCAGATCTACATCTTCTTTACAGCCTAGAGAAATAAAAGCGTATGGTTGTTCATTAGAGGGATTAATAACCTCAAAATCATTCTTTATAATTGGATTAATCCAAGTACCGTTTATATAAAATTTTCGTCTATCAATCATTATGAAAAATATGTTTAAATCAATTATACATTTATTTTTTTCTATATTAGATTAAAAGAATACACAATATGAGGAAAAATTGACAGTAGAAAATATTAAACTCGATATAGATTATGTAAGATCTCAATTTCCAGCATTCAAGGATCCCCTTTCTAAAGATTGGTCTTTTTTTGAAAATGCAGGAGGCAGTTATGTTCCAAAAAAAGTAATTGATAAATTAAATGAATTTATGACATCAACGAAAGTCCAACCTTATGCTGAATACCCCATGTCAAAAATTGCTGGTGAAAATATGAATAGAGCTACAGAATTATTTGCTCAAATGATAAATGCAAAAAAAAATGAAATTTTAATTGGTGGGTCGACTTCAATAAACTTATATGTTTTATCCAATGCTTTAAAAAAATTTATAAAACCAAATGATGAAGTAATTGTAACTAATCAAGATCATGAAGCAAATATTAGCCCTTGGAGGAGATTGAAGGAAATAGGAGCAAAAATTGTAGAATGGAAATTTGATTTGAATAGCCATGAACTTAAAATATCTGATTTTGAGAGTTTAATAACTAATAAAACAAAAATATTAGCTGTAACGCACTGTTCAAATATTGTTGGGTCAGTAAATAATTTAAAAAAAATTTCTGAGTTAGCTCATAAAAATAATATTATTGTTATCGGAGATGGTGTCTCTTATGCGCCACACGGCTTCCCTGACGTAAAAGAACTAGGTGTCGATTTTTATACTTTTAGCTTGTACAAAACCTTTGGACCTCATTTAGCTCTATTATATGGAAAAGAAGAAATATTAAAAGAATTGCCTAATCAAAATCATGAATTTTTGAATGGAGAATACCCTTACACAATTAATCCTGGAGGGCCTAATCATGAAGAATTATCATCATTAATTGGAATTTATGAATATTTGAACGATCTCTATAATCACCATTTTAAAGACAATAAGTTATCAATTCAAAATAAAATATCTAAGATTAATACATTAATAGCACAACATGAAGAAAATTTAGCAAATCCTATTCTAAGTAAAATTTCATCTATGGATGATTTAAATTTGATTGGAAAAAATAAAATTATAAATAAAAATAGAGCTCCAACAATTTCATTTTTTTCTAAATCAAAAACTTCTAAAGAAATTTCAAATTTTTTTTTAGAAAATAATATAGCAACTAGGAATGATAATTTTTATGCATGGAGATGTTTAAAAGACTTGGGAATAAGTACTAGTGATGGTGTAGTACGTCTTAGCTTGGTACATTATAATAATAGTCGCGACACAGAATTAGTTCTTAATACACTAGATAAACTGAATAATTTATGAGTTAAAAAATTAAAATAATTTTATTAAATAATACTTTTCCAAATAACTTTTTTTTGGTATCACATTTAGATATTGGAGCAGTGTTAGATTCAAATCTAAATTTTAAAAATTTTAAAATCAAAGCTAAGGTAATTAAATCTAATATATTCTTAATTTATTTGTATCTAGCCTTGAAAATTCATAAGGTGATTTTCTATTAATTTTTCCTTCTTTAATAGTTAAAGCACATGAAGCATTTAATTTTTTTAAAATCTTAAGTGAATTTTTATTATAACTTCCATGAGGATAGCAAAAGGACCAATAATCATTATTAATTAACTTATTTTTTATTAAGAATTTTTTTGCAGTATGAATTTCTTCAATTTGTTCTGGATAAGATAAAAACTCCAACTTAAGGTGCTTCCTTCCATGGCCACCAATTTCATTTCCTAATTTATTTATCTCTTTTAATTCACTAATATTTAAATAGAGTTTTTCTGCAAAATCTTTCTCATCATTTGTAATATATTTTTTAAATAAAAAATTTATAATTTTATTTTTTATATCATTGGGAAAACCAACAGATAGTAAAAATTTGATCCTTTTTGTAATTAATTCATCAAATTTATTAAAACCATTTATTTTTTTTGGAATAATTTGATTAAATGAAATTAAATTATTTTTTTCTAAATAAATATTTTTTATCTCATTAAATAATTTTTGTTTATTTCTAAATTTAGATAATATGAATTGTACTTTATTCACATTCATTACTCTTGTTATTTTGTTATCAATATTCGCCGGATAAAATGAGGCCTTAATATTGTATTTATCTAAAATAGGAATTACAAAATTATAATGATCTTTATAACCGTCATCAAAAGTTAACCAAAATTCATTTGATTCGAATTTAATGTTATTTTTAATTCTATAATGTATTTCATGAGGAGATAATATTTTTTTTTTGGAAATTAAATATTTTATTTGTTTTTGAAATTTATTTTTTGATAAAATGTTTAGATATGGATAGGTTCTAGATTTCTCTCTAACATAATGGTATGTGATTATTTTAAAATTTTCTAGCACTAAGTATGATAATAGAATTTAATTTTTTGTTGATTTTTGTATCCAAGTGGACTGTCATTTAAAAGAAGTATACTTCTATCACCATAATTTTTTAATTTCCATGAACGTTGAAAATTTTTTAATAAGAAATTAATATTTGCTTTCCTGCCATCTGAAATAATTACAGTTCCAGAGGATAAAAAATGTTCTATTTTCAATATATCTGAAACCATTGGCATTAACTCTTTTGAATCTGTATTAAATGAAAAATTCCTATTGTTACTTACACCATATGGACTTGGGCCATCTAAATAAATTAACTCAGGATTAATTTTTGGGAAATCAACAAATCTAGTGCAATACCTATTATTGAATTCAGTCATTTCAACTTTACTATAAAAATAGTTTACATATTTATTATTAATAATTTTATTTCTATTTTTTGAAATTTTAAGATATTTCTTATAATTATCTAAAATTGTGTAATTGGGAATTAAAAATTCACTGTTTGTAATAATTTTACTATACTTTTTTAACAAGTATAAATGAGCATTAGAAATTACATATGAAGACCATCCGGTGCCAATTTCAAGTATATTTATTCTTTTGTTCAATATTATAAAATTATGAATAAAATACAAGTCTAAAAAATCTGGCTTTAAAATATTTTTTTCTTTTGATTTATTTAGATCAAATTTAAGATCATATTTTTTAAAATAATCTTTAACTTTATTTAAATGAATTTTTTTTGGATATTTTAATTTCATATATATTTCTAATTACAATGATTTATATTTTCCTTCAACCATATGTGAAGTTGTAGTAAAGACAATAATAAAAAATATATACGTAATTAAACTTATTAAGGATCCAAAATAAAAAGTAATCAAGTAACCTATTATTCCAAAGAAAATACTTAATACAGAGTATAAGAACAAAACTAAATGTTGCTTCTTTATTAAAACCAAAAGTAAATGATGTACGTGTGTTCTATCTGGAGAAAAAGGGCTTTTCTTTTTTATAATTCTCCTAATTACCGTCGAAATAAAATCAAAAACAGGGAGAGAGACACTCCAAATTACTAAAATTTTGTGAAATAAATACGTATCGTCTTTTGCAAAGAAAATTAGAATAAAGCCAAGTGAGAACCCAAAAAACATACTGCCTGAGTCTCCTAAAAAAACTTTATATTTATAAATAATACCAAAATTATAAATTAATCCTAAAATAATTATAGTAGAGATAACAAATAGAAAATTTAAAAAATAAAAATTATTTGTAGATAGATAGCTGTAAGTGTATAAAATTAAATATGAAATAATAATCTGTGTTAATAATAAACCATCTTGACCATCAAGAAAATTATAGGCATTTGTTAATCCAGCTACACATAATATTGTAAAGATTATTGCAAAAGATCCTAAATTGATTATTTTACCATTATAATCACCTATATCTTCTATAACTAAACCATTTGTTACTAATAAATAACACGCAGCTAGTATAAATATAATTCTAGTTGGAATATTGAGCTGATTAAAATCATCTAAAAGACCGGTAAGTACTATAATACCCGAAAATACAATGATAAGATTTATTTCCTCAGGATATTCAAATAAATATAAACTTAAAATAAGAGTTAGATATATTACTAAACCTCCAATTAGAGGTATAGGATCTGAATGTAACTTTCTTTCATTTGGTATATCTAGCAATTTATAAACATAAGAAAATTTATATAATATATAAAAAATTAGCATATTAAATATTATAAGTATTAATAAATTATAAATCATTTAATCATCTGAAAATTATTAATCTAAAATATATTTTCATTAAGCTCGTAATACGGATATTTTAAATACTCTTAGAAATATGTATTGTCTTGCATAATGTTTTATTTTGTTATTATTATACTCTATAGTAAATCTTAAAAAAATGAAAATTTTCCTAAAAATTAAAAAATGTCAATAATAAGCTCTATAGAAACAATTTTAGTCTCATCAGATTATGGAAATGGTAAAGTATTTGGTCAGCCAAAATCTGTAAAAACTATATCATTGATAAAAATTGTTACTAATAAAAAGATATATGGAATTGGAGAAACTTATTCTGGAATTTATTCACCTGAACTTATTGATAAAGTAGTTAATTTTTTAAAGCCATTTTTAATAGGAAAAAAAATTGATGATAGCTTAGATATCACAACTTTAAGATCAATTCCTTTTATTTCATCTTCAGGATTAATTAAAAGTGTAATTAGTGGTATTGAAATTGCTTTTTTTGATCTCTTAGGAAAATTATATAATAAACCGATTTATGAATTACTTAATCCATATATAAAAAAACCATCTTTTATTAATACTTACTGCAGCGGAGGATCTGTAGTGTTCACATGCGATGATATTAAAAGGGAATTAGAAGATTTAATCAAAACAGGTTTTAATTCTTATAAAATGAGAGTTGGATTGAAAGATTTAAAAAATGATATTGAGCGAGTGTACTGTGCAAGAAATGCTATGCCTGGTAAAAATAATTTAATGATAGACGCAATAATGGGGACACATAAGATTAAATGGAATATAAATGATGCAAAAAGTTTTGCTAAAGAAATTAAAAATTTAAATATTAAATGGTTAGAAGAGCCATTAAATCCTCTTAATTTTCATGAAATGGCTAAATTACAAAAACAAATCAATGTTCATTTGGCATTCGGAGAATCATTTACAAGTTTTGAAGAGTTTAATAATGCAATAATAAGCAAAGCATCTAAATATTTACAACCAGACGTAACACACTGCGGGTATATTGATATGATAAGACTTTTTAAATCCAAAAAGATTGATAACAATAAATTTGCTTTGCATGTCTGGGGAAGTAAAATTTCATTACTAGCTAATTTGCATTTAGCTATAGCTTTTAAGAAAAACATAGAGATTATTGAAATTCCTAATGTAAAATTTAATTTCTTAAATAAAGAATTTGATGAGATTACTAATTTTAAAAAAGGAAAAATAATCTTACACGATAATATTTCTGGCTTAGGGATTAATATTGATGGTAAATCTCTAAATAAATATAAATTCATTAAATCTAGTGGTTTTAAAATTTAATGAGAAAAATAATAATAGCTCATGATTTTAACTTAAGTATTTTCCTATACAGAATTCCTAGTGATAAATTTTTGAAAAATTACTTCAACGATAAACTAATCAAATTTGTTGATGTGAATAAGTTAAAAAAAAAAGATTTAAACAAAATAACTATTTTTTGGGGGAATAGATTAAATAAGAAAATATTAAATGAATTAATTAATCTAAAATGGGTTCACTTTGCATCCTCAGGTACAAATTTAGAGATTGTCAAAATTTTAAGAAAAAGGCAGATAAAAATTTCAAACTCTAAAGGAATATATAATGAGTCTATAACTCAATTAATTTTTACATTTATTTTTTTGATATGTACTGGAGTACATTATTTTAATAAAAAACGTAAAAGAGAATTTAACAGAATTTATTATGAAAAATTTTTTTTAAATATTGAAAATGTATCTAGTAAAAAAATATTAATTCTGGGTTATGGGAATATTAGTAAATATCTTATAAATAAATTGTATATTTTTAATAATAATATTTCCTTAGTAGTAAATAAAAAAATAAATTCTATTAAAGGGATTAAGAAAATTTTTTTATTTAAAGACATTAAAAGTGCTTTCTCTCAAAATAATTTAATTATAAATTTACTTCCAGAAAATGATGCAACAATTAATATTATTAATAAAAAACTATTGAATGAATTACCTCAACACTCATCTATAATTAATGTTAGTAGAGGAGATATTGTAAATACTAAGGATATTATCAATCATTTAAAAACTAATAAAAAATTTATTTATGCTACAGATGTATATTCAAAAAAAGATTACATAAATCCATATAAACCATTAAAAACAAATAGTGAATTTTTTAATTTAGAAAGAATTATCATGACTCCACATATTGGAGCTTTTAGTAAAGACTATTGGGAAAAACAAATTGAACTTTTAAAGAATAATTTAATTTTATACAAAAGTGGAAGAAAATTAATTAATAAAATATAAATTAAGTATATAATCTAAATATTAATAATTAATGATAAATAAAAAAAAAATATTAGCGATTACCCTAGCTAGAGGTGGCTCAAAGTCTATTAAATATAAAAATATTGTCAAAATTAATAACAAACCATTAATTTACTATACTATTAAAGAGGTAAAAAAATCAAAGTATATCGATGATTATGTAATTTCAACTGATGATAAAAAAATTAAAAAAGTTTGTGAAGCATATAATGTCAAAATACCATTTCTAAGGCCAAAAAAATTATCTGGCGATAAATCTCCAGCTCAACTATCATTGAAACATGCTACAATTTTTTTAGAAAAAATAAATAAAATTAAATATGATTATGTTGTTGAGATTATGGCGACCAATCCTTTAAAAACTATAAAAGATATTGATAAGTGTATTGAGTTATTAGATAAAAAAAAATCAGATTCTGTGATAAGTGTAAATAAACTTTATGATCATCATCCTGCAAGAATAAAAAAAATAGAAAATGGTTATCTGAAAAATTTTTGCATTTATGAAAATGAATATATGATGCGACAAGATTTTAAGCCAAAGGCATATATTAGAAATGGATCTATTTATGCAGTAAAACGAGATATTATAGTTAATAAATTATCTAAATGGGGTAAAAAAATTATACCTTATATAATGTCTGATGAAAGAAGTATAAATATAGATGAACCAATAGACTTAATATACTGCAAATATAGACTAAAAAAATAATTTTAGTTCTTAATATTTTTATATTCTTCGAAAATTTTATATGGATAAAGTTTGTTATAATTCATGTAATCTCCAATTAAAGTGTTTTTATATTTTTGTTTTACCTCTTCACTCAATTGTACTTTTTTTAATCTATTTAGATTATTAATATAAGTATAAATTTTTTTAAATATACTGTTATTAACAATGGGTTTTTTTAATTTATTTTTATATTGTCGATCAAATTTCCATTTTATTTTCCATTCTGCTTCAAAAGAAAAATCATCATTATAGAACTTATTATTAAATGTTTTTTTTAAGTTCTTTGGGGAACTTATAGGTATTTTGTATTTTTTTTTAACCCATGGGTCATGAACACAATATATATCAGGTAAAGTTACATTATGAATATTATTATTTAAAAATTGCATAGCGATATCATCAATTGCACAAACAAATGGAAATTTTTTAGATACTTTAATAAATTTTTTAAATAAGTTGATATTAATTAATACTCCAATATCCATAACAGTTTCAATAGCTACTAAATTATTCCAATTAGATTGAATATCTGTGTTAGAAATCGTGTGAGGACCATAAACTGATAAATTATTTTGTGATAAAATAGACTTACCCATCAAGCCAAAATAAAATTTATTTTTAATATCAATATCATTAATTTTTTTTGTATGTGGCCAAAAAATTGTATTAAAACCAATTAAACCAAATTTATCAAAAAAATTATTATTTAATAATTTATTTAATTTTTTATAAGTATCATCTGGTAAATAAGCATCAGTATGTAAATAGAGTAACCATTTTGATTTTTTATTTTTCTGAAAAATATAATCAATTGTCTCTTGAATAACATTTTGCAAACCAGTTTCCTTAGTTTTAAGAAATGTAATATTTTTATTTTTACAGATTTGCTGACCATATTCCAGATTTATATTTGATGAACCCGCATCTACATTAATAATAAATTCATTTGGAAACTGATTTTTTTTAAGAAAAAAATTATCAAACATTTCATAATTATTTCTAGATGATACTAAGATATGCATTATAAATTGTTAATATACATAGTTTATAATTAATTTTTTAATATTAAAAAAATTAATTAATTCTAATTTTTTTTTATAATTAGACTGATTAATGTCGTAATAATTCAAAATAAATTTATTGTCATGGTGTAATTCTCTAATATAGATCAAAGAAGTGTTTACGGGAGATAAGATATAATTAAAATTACTTAGATTAAAAAATTCTATGGGTATATTATCATTTTCAATTATAGTAAAATTTTCTAAATTATAATTACCTGATTCTAATGTATATCCTGGATGAAGCTTATAAAAGAATTGGGTGTTATTTTCATTCATTTTTTTATTTAATTTAAAATAATATTTTTTTACAGTTAACAAAAATGAATTTAATCCATTTTTATACCTAGGAGTTCTTGCACATATGATTAAAATATTGAAATGCTTTCCCGATGACATTGAGTATTTCTTAGTAAATTTATTTATAATTTCTTGAAACTCATCAGAAATATCAATTATAGATGAAGTTTTATAATATTTTTTATTTTTTAAGCTTGAAATAAAAAAGTCATTTTTTTGTATTCTTTTTCTTTTAATATAAATAAATGCTCTTAAAGTTAAAGAAAATAAAATAGATTTTAAAAGATTATTTTTATTTTTTACTTCAATCCAATTTTCAATTCCATCTTCAATAATTAAATATTTAGATTTTTTTAAATATAATTTTTTTAATAAAGCATCTACTAGACCGTAATTAGATGAAGTTACATAATTTACAACATCTGAATTAATAAAATTCTTAATTTTATTTTTAATTTTTTGATAATTAATAAACATTTTAAAATAGTTAAAATTATAATCATGATCTATTATAATACATTTTTTGTATTCTATTTTTAATAAGTTACATATAAATATAAGATCTTCTTTTCTTTTATTTCTATCACCTCCTTGTCCAGTAAAAATAATTTTGTAATCAAGAATCTTAAATTTTTTTAAGAAACAACTAGCTAAATAGAAACTTAAATTTGAACTTATAAAAATAACAAAAGTGTTATCAATATTTATGTTGATTTTATTTAAATTAACTTTATTTGATTTTGTCATTAAATATTAAACTAAATAACATAATAAATGTCTAAAATAACAGCAATTATTAGAGTAAAGAATGAGGAATCTTATATTGGTTTCTGTATTCAATCAATATTAGATTTTTTTAACAAGCCAGAGATCATTATAATTAACAATAATTCTAAAGACCAAAGTGTTGAAATTATTAATCACTTTAAAGAAGATAAAACTTTCAAATCTAAGGATAAGAGATACACAGATATAAAAATTTTAGATATTAATAAATACACGCCTGGAAAAGCTCTTAATTTAGGGGTCTCAGAGGCAAGTAATAAATATATCTTAATTATATCAGCTCATTGTAAAATTATTAATTTTGATAAAAAAAATACTTTTAATTATTTAGATAAGAATTATGCTATATTTGGGAATCAAATACCAATTTGGAATGGAAAAAAAATACTCAAAAGATATATTTGGTCTAATTTTATTGAAAAAAAACAAATCAATATGTATTCTAAAGAAGAAAAAAGATATTTCTTTCATAATGCTTTTTCTTTATTTAAGAAATCAACACTTATGAAATACCCCTTTAATGAAAATTTAATTGCAAAAGAAGATAGATATTGGGCAAATAATTTTATTAAAAATAACAATAAAATTTTATATAATCCTTCAAATATAGTTGAGCATTATTATACAAACAATGGGGCAACTTGGAAAAATTTATAAATGATTAATCTTATTGCTGAAATAGGTTGGAACCATATGGGTGACATGGAATTGGCTGAAAAGATGATTGTAGCAGCAAAAAAATCAGGTGCAACTCATGCAAAATTTCAAAATTGGAAAGTGGCAAAATTAAAAACTGGACCTTGGGATAATGATGGAAGAAGAGACATTTATGAAAAAGCTGAATTAAGCAATGAAAAAACAAAGATATTATATAATATCTGCTCAAAGCATAAAATTAATTTCTTAACAAGTATATTTGATTATGAAGAAGCGGAATTTATAGCTACAATTGATAATCAAATAATTAAAATTCCATCACCTGAATTAAGAAATAATAAACTATTAGTAAAGTGTTCAGATTTATTTAAATGTATTATTTTATCAACTGGTGCTTCAAATTTAAATGAAGTTAAATATGCAGTCGATATAATAAAAAATAATAATAAAAATTGTAAGATTATATTATTGCACTGTGTATCATTATATCCATGTGAAGATAAAAATGTACGTTTAAAAAGAATTAATTCTTTAAAAAATATTCATGATAATATTGGAATAAGTGATCATACACCAGATTCGTTAAGCTCAATACTATCCATTCCGTTTGGAATTGAAGCTATTGAAAAACATTTTACAATTAACAATAATTTACCAGGAAGAGATAATAAATTTGCTCTTTTACCTGAAGAATTTTTGAAAATTAGTATTGCTGCAAAAAGATATAATGAAATGTCTAACACAATAATTGAAGACAGTGAATTCTTGGAACAAGAAAAAGAAGTGAGAGAAGTTTATTCAGGTAGATGGTCGGGGAATTAATTTTCTTTTTTTTCCGAGATTAATATAAAGAATAAACCAATATAATAAAATAAATAAACACCATACCAATTATTAAAAATACTTCCTGTTGATTGAATGGGCCATAAGAATAATAAAAATGTAATGAAAGTACAATTATGTAAAGGGTTATTAAAATTTAATCGTTTTATCAAATAAATAATGAACAAGATAAATCCAGTTACAAAAAGAGCAAAACTTATTATCCCAGCATCAGATAATATTTGCAAATAATAATTATGTGGATGTGTAGAACATCTTATATCTATATTTTTGGAAGGTAAATTTGAATATTTATCATCTGAACATACAATTCGAAAAGTTTTTGGGCCTGATCCAAAGCTAATATTATCCTTAAAAATTTCATAAGCAGTTAAATAATGGGCACCGTAATGAGAATCTAAAAAATTATTTTCATACTTAACAATTTTTCCATCTTCATAATTAAACCCCATAACTTGCAAAGTTGTATTGAGCATTCTATTTTTAACTAATTCATTATTAGTGATTACAAAAAGTGAAATAATTGATGTAAAAATGATAGTTAAGATGAAGAATTTGAAATATCTAAGATTAAAAAATAAAAGAAGAAAAATTCCAAATGTCGTTGAAATAAACGCCATTCTTTCACCAGTTAAAAATATACAAATATATACAATTAGTAAAAAAATAAATGAAAGAAAGATAAATTTAGATTTTTTAAAGTAGTATAATAAATACCCAAAAGCTATAAAAATAAATTTTGATAAATAAGAACCAACTATTCTTTCATCATCTCTAAATGGTCCTGTTAATCTATTTTGATCAGGATCAATTTTATTTCCAAAAATTTCAGTTCTAAAAAAAAATTGAGTAAATGTATCTAATGTTACAAGTAACACTGCTATAAAAATAATTATAAAGATATAATCTTTAAAATAAATATTATTATCTTTAATTAAAATCATTATTAAAATACTAAAAAAAATAAATCTAATATAAGGAACTGAACTCTCCAGAGAAAATAATTGATAATTTGATAAAATTGACGACAAAACTATTGAAAAATAAAACAAAAAAAGAATTAAGAAAAAGCTATATTTGATTTCAATGTATTTTTTATAAGAAATACATAGAAACAAACAATAAATAGCTGATAAACTTACAAAAATATCAGGAATTGCAGGGCCAGTAATCAGTAAAAAAGGGAAAAGCAAATATAGAAAAGATATTACTTTATTTATAGGGTGATAGACTTTATTCATATTAATATAAAATAAAATTATTTAATGATGAATATATATATCGCAGGTAGAAGTGGTTTTCTAGGAAGAAGTTTATATAATGAGTTTTTTAAAGATAAAAAATATAATATTATTATAAATAAAAAAAGATTAGATTTGACAAAATATAATTTGGTATCAAATTTTTTTAAAAAAAATAAAATTGATTATGTGATAAATGCTGCTGGTTTAGTAGGTGGTATTAAAACTAATATTGAAAATCAAATTGAATTTTTAGATACTAATTTTTTAATTCAATCAAATTTAATAAAAGTAGCTTTTGAAAATAACATTAAAAAATTTATTAATGTATCTAGTTCGTGTGTTTATCCAAAAGGCTATGATAAACCACTTAAGGAAGAATATATATTAAGTGGAAAATTTGAACCCACAAATGAAGGTTATGCATTAGCCAAAATTTGTGGAATGAAGTTATCTGAATATTATAAATCTAAATATAATTTTAATATAATTTCCTGTATACCATGTAATTTATATGGGATTGATGATAAATATTTTGATGAAACTTCTCATTTTGTATCAGGTATAATATCAAAGATATACAGAGCAAAGATAAAAAAACAAAAATTTGTAACTCTATGGGGATCAGGAAATGCAAGAAGAGAACTCATTTTAAGTACTGATGCAGCAAGGGCAATAAAATTTTGTTTAGAAAATAAAAAAATCAAAGAACAAAATATAAATATTGGTTCTGGGGTTGATTTCAAAATTAAAGAATATGCTAGTAAAATTAAAAAAATTCTAAGTTATAAAGGAAAAATTATTTGGGATAAATCTAAACCAGATGGTATCAAAAGAAAGCTTTTGGATATATCAAAATTGAAAAAATATAAATTTAAAAGTAATTATAATATTGATCATGGACTAAAGATCGTTATTGATAAATTTTTAGAGAATTCAAAGTTTAAATAATTCATCTTTCCAATAAATTTTTTTTATTTTTAAATATTTAGATATTTTATTACAATTTAGTTTTGTACTTAAAGGTCTTTTGGCTTGAAGATTAAGTTTTTTCCAAGATATTTTATTTATCTTCAAATTTTTTAATTTAAGAACATTTCTAATATAGAATTTACCAAAATTATACCAATTAGTGCTTGGAAAATTACAGAAATTGTAGATACCATATTTTAAAAAATTTTCATTCAAATATTTTTCTGAAAATTGCAAAATTAT
>MDSV01129502.1_pt1 | contig 13609 bp, 12 predicted proteins | sample 810851 | NCBI WGS metagenome assembly MDSV01 (sample SAMN05326640, study PRJNA326480) | marine metagenome | isolation source: seawater | place: Atlantic Ocean: North East | collected 2012 | reverse complement strand
GAGGCACCAAGTCACGGTCTACCTGCAATTATATATGATTTAAAATGTAGTGGCTCACAAGCTTACATAGCCTTAGCCAAAGAATTTTTAGAGAGGAGTGGTTTAAATGGCAGTAAATAAAAAATTAGGTAAAGGTTTAACTTCTTTACTAGGAAATAAAGATCTAGCTCGGGATAGTTCCTCTGACAATAAAGGCTTATTACTTATCCCAATCGAGAAAATATTCAGAGACGAGACACAACCAAGAAAAGAATTTGATAAAGCAAAAATAAATGAGTTAGCTCAATCAATCAAAAAAAATGGCCTAATTCAACCACTTATTGTTACCAAAAGAAATTCCGACACCTTTTTGCTGGTAGCAGGTGAAAGAAGATGGAGGGCAGCACAAACAACAGATTTAAAGGTATTGCCAGCATTATTATTGCCAAATGATCTTGATAAAGATGAGATCTCATTAATAGAAAATATTCAAAGAGAGGATTTAAAAGTATCAGAGGAAGCTAGAGCCTATCAGCATTTAATCGAAAAAAATAATTACACCCATGAAAATCTATCTAAAATTATTGGAAAAAGTAGGTCCCATATAACTAATTTATTAAGAATACTAGATTTAGACAAATTTTTCTTTGACTTATTAAATGTTGGAAAGATATCAATGGGCCATGCAAGAGTACTTGTAGGAAAGAAACCGAGTGAATTCGATGAAAAAACATTGGAAAAAATTATAGCTGGAAAAATATCAGTACGTAATTTAGAGGCATACAAAAATAAGGGAAACACTAAAGAGCCAAATTTAATTCATGAAGAAAAAATACTTAGTGATACTATAGGTTTTAAAACAAAAATTACTTATAGCAAAAAAGGAAAAGGTAATATTAAAATTTTTTACGAAAATTTAGAACAATATAATTTTTTAATTACAAAGTTAAAAAGCTAAACTTTTTATATTGAGCTTCATACTTTAATTCCAAATATAAATCTTTAATATTTATTCTAGTCTTTTTAATATTAAAAATATTTTTTCTAATTTCTAATATAAAATTATTAGTATTATTTATTGGTGTGTCTATTGTATATTTCTCATTATTTACATTAAATTTTGTTAATTCTGAATAAATAAAGCATGGTTGCCCAACACAATAGTTAAACAGCTCTCCATTATTAACATTAAAATGCGTATCGATTAAACTATATAAATCTTTTTCGAAATCATAGCCGTTAACGGTATCATAATTATGTTTAAACTTTTTATAATTTTTATAATCTGTGAAAATTATTTTCTTTGAGCTTTCGTTTGCTATTCTTTCTAATAGTTTACTGTTTGTTGAAAAATATAAGTAAATTTTTTTATTTTCAAATAGATCATTGGAAAAGTCATTTTTTTCAAAAATATTATTATTAATAATATCTATATCAGTTTTTCTTGATAACTCTTTTATGGCAAATTCATAAAATAATCCAACTTCATCATTAACTTGGTTAATAAGCAATGTCTTACCACTTTTTAAAAGAAATTCCTGAATTGTTTGAAGGTTTTCATTCATCTAGTTATCTGCTCACAAAGAAGATCATTTAATGTTAAATTATTAATAAATTTTCTCACAAAATATTCTGTGTTATCGGATTTAATTTTTTCGAATGCAGATTTGTTACTTATAAATTTATCACTAGAAGCTAATACATAAAACTGACTCATTGTTTCAGTAAAACTATGTGTGTTACAACTTAATTTATTATCAAAAATATTTATTTGTACCGAACTTGTTACTCGCTCACGATCAGAAGTATTGTCTATATTAGTAATATATAAGTTCTGTGAATGTGATATGTTAGCCCTAATCTCATATTTTGAATTATTATCAAGCATTCCAAAATTATTTAAATTGCTCTTTAGTTTATTAGATAATAATAATCCCTCGTATTCTCCACTAATATACCCGACAGATAGCTTAATTTTTTCCTTATTATCTACACTAGCACAAGAAGTGACCGTATAACTAATTAGTAATAATATTAATAATTTTATCTTGTACATTAATTACCCTAATAATGTTTTTATCATTTATTTTGCTTTTAATTTTATCTAATTTATAGATAGATTTTAATATATCTTTTTCTGAATACCCTTTTAGCGTATCTATAGTGGTAACTAATTTTCCTTTTATTTGAATAGGTAATATTATTTTATTTTCAACTAATAAACTTGTATCAATTTCTGGCCAAAAATTAATTTCATGTGTGTCAAATAGAATTTTATTAATCGAATTTGTCAGCTTAGGGAGAATTGGAAATAAACATGCAAGAATTTTTTTACTCAATTCGCTATCATGTAGATATATTTTTCTTTTCTCTAAATAATTAAAAAGTGTGTAAACATTAGCAACACATTTATTGAGTGAGAAGCTTAGTATATTTTTTTCGATCTCATAGGCAAATTTTTCAATATTTTTCTTTGCTTCTAGGTCAGCATCACTTCCTTTATGAGAGAAATATTTTTCAATTCTATGTATTAAATTTTTAGAGCTTTGTATGCCCTCGTCAGTCCACTCCAGTTCTCTATCGGGAGGTGAGTCTGATATCATAAAAATTCTAGTAGCATCAATTCCATAATTCTCTAAAATCTCGTCAGGCTCTACAACATTTTTTTTTGATTTTGACATTTTTTCACTTGGGCCCTCTTCAACAATTTCAGATGTGTTAAGATTAACTAATACACCATTTTTTGAGACGATTTCCTTTGGCATAACCCACTCGTTACCTGATGTCTTATAAGTTTTATGAGTTATCATGCCTTGAGTAAATAATTGTTTAAACGGTTCATCTACTTTTAGATTATAAATGTCTCTGAGCGCTTTCATAAAAAACCTAGAATATAGTAAATGAAGGATGGCATGTTCAATCCCCCCAATATATTTATCAACGGGTAAAAACTTTTCAACTTGTTCCGGATCAAATGGTTTATTTAATTTGTTATTAAGAAAACGTATATAATACCATGATGAGTCAACAAAGGTATCCAAAGTATCTGTTTCTCTAAAAGCAATTTTTTTTGTCTTAGGGCATATTATTTCTCTCCAATCTTTCTTATGGAGTAAAGAATTACCTTTGCCTTTTAGATTTACATCATAAGGAAGTAGAACTGGCAATTCAGATTTTTCAAGAACTCTGAACGTCCCATCTTCATAATAAATAACTGGAATAGGGCAGCCCCAATATCTTTGTCTTGATACTCCCCAATCTCTAATTTTGAAATTAGTTTTTTCTTTTCCAATTTTTGAATCATTAAAATATTTAATTATTTCTTTGATTGCATCATCTTTGCTCAAACCATTTAATTTAGGGGAGTTGATAACTTTACCATCTCCCACAAAGGGTAAATCTTTATCCTCACATTCAATGACTTTGATTATTGGAAGGGAATACTTCTTTGCAAATTCATAATCTCTTTCATCATGTGCAGGACAGCCAAATATAGCCCCCTCACCATACGTATCTAGTACAAAGTTAGCGATATAAATAGGTATTTCTTTATCTAAAATAGGATGTTTGCAGTTTATATTGAGCTTTACACCAAGTTTTTCTTTTTCTTCGTTAACTATACCAAAGTCATTTCTAATTTTTTTGATTGCTTCTTCACCCAGTGTTTCTGATACAATTTTATGATTTATTGAAACTGCTATAAAGGTAGCACCATAAATTGTATCTGGCCTAGTTGTAAATACATTCAAAAAACTATCTTTTTGGGGTATTTGAAACCTTATCTCTGCGCCAGTAGATTTTCCTATCCAGTTGCGCTGCATAGTTTTTACCTTCTCTGGCCAGAGTTTTAACTTATCAAGATCGTTTAAAAGCTCCTCGGCATAGTTAGTAATTTTAAAAAACCACTGTGATAAGTTTTTTTTTTCAACCTGTGCTCCTGTTCGCCATCCTTTTCCATCTATTACCTGTTCATTTGCTAAAACAGTTTGGTCAACAGGATCCCAATTTACCAAAGCATCTTTCTTGTAGGCTAATCCATTATTATAAAGATCAATAAAAAGCTCTTGCTGATATTGATAATAATCTTCCTTACAGGTAGCAAGCTCTCTATCCCAATCTATATCTAATTCTAGTCTTTGAAGTTGTTCCTTCATTTTTCTGATATTTGACAAAGTCCAATCTTTTGGATGGGTTTGAAACTGAATAGCAGCATTTTCTGCTGGTAAACCAAATGCATCCCAGCCCATGGGGTGGATAACTTCATCACCTTTCAACTTATGATATCGCGCACATATATCACCTATTACATAATTTCTTACGTGTCCCATATGGATGTTGCCCGAAGGATAAGGGAACATTTCTAAAATATATTTTTTTGAAGACAATTTATAAATTTGATTGGGCTAGCTTTGAGGCCCTCTCAAGAATAGACAATGTGATTTGCTTTTCTTCTAAAACAAAATCACTGTTATGATTTATCCAATTATTACTTTCTTTTGTTTCACAAATAAAATTTGTTTCTACTCCAGTGCTAATCAAATCCTGTGATAATATTCTAATTTTTATAAGACATCTGTTTGTAATTGAGCCATTGTCTTCTTTATATATCCAGTCAGTTTCTATGTATCCTCCCTGACTATCTGCTATTTTTAAAGGATAGTCTTTTGTTATATCTAAAGAGGCTCTCCATAATATCGGATTTACTGAGTTTACAATTAATACTTCTGATTTATTTCCATCGCCCATACCAAATGCATCATTGAACGAGTCCTTTAAATCAAAAAGAGACTTGCCTTCTGCCCTTTCATCTGCCTTGCATTCTTTATATTTTCTACCCTTTTTATTATTAGCGCCATATTCATTATCTCTCATGGGATTATCACACTTACCATAAATTTTATCTAGCTCAGAAAGGTTTTTCTGGTGATTTCCTGTACCGCATGACGTTACAAGGATAATTGAAGATATTATCAACAATGTTTTCAACATATTAATGAAATTAAATTAAAATATTTAAATTTAAACAAAAAAAAAAGGGAGGAAAAAATTCCTCCCTTAAATAAATAAAAGTTAACTGGATTAGAAGCTTACGCTTGTACCAATAGCTACAACAGTGTCTGAAGTAGAAGCAGTTTCGGTTGATCTTTCACCAGAAACACTTCTCATTTCAGCCCAGATTGATGCACCGCCACCAAGTGATGATGAAACAGTTACGTCAGTTGTTGCTGCGTTTTTGTTACTACCATCATGTGATTGGTAACCAATTGCAACAGATGCCCCACCAACAGATGTTGAGTATGTTACACCAATTGATTCAGCTTCGTCTATAGCTGTATCACCGTCTGTAGCATTGAAACCAAGACCAAGTGTACCACCGCCTACAGCGTAAGTAACAGAAACACCTTGATCGTTCATTGTTGTACTACCACTTTCTGCTTGTGAAGCTGCTAAAGTAAGTGACATTGCACCTAAAGGCATTGCTAGTTTAACACTTGAACCAGTTTTAGCTGCACCATCTACATCACCGGCTGATAGACCATCCCAGAAGTAAGCACCAGAAATTGTCATATCACCAACAGTTGTTGATCCAGAAATACCAGAACCTTCATCATCTCCAACAGAACCTTCATAAGTTACTGTTGTTGCGTTTGTGTCAGCCCATGAAACTAATTCACCAACTTTACCAACACCGTCTGCGATACCAATACTATCACCAACAGCTAAAGTTCCGTTTGCGAAACCAAAAGTAAGAGATGTTAAACCAGTTGCAGTTGAGTCATCACCTGAACTATCGTTGTCGTTTGAAATACCAGCGCCGGCAGAAATTGAAACACCAGCGTCAGTTGTAGTTGATAGTGAGAAGCTTACGCCACCACCATTCATTGATGTAGTGTTACCACCAGCATCAACGTATGCGAAGTCGGCAGAACCGCTCACACTTATATCCGCATTTGCGGCTGTTGAGAAACCAACAGCTGCTGCAATAGCAGATACCATATAAGTTAGTTTTTTCATAATAATTATCCTTTCGTATTATTATTTGTGTTTTTAATTAAAAACTTCGTCTAAAATATTAAAAAAAATTGATTTTGATATATAAATAGCTCTATTATAGAAATCTCTATCATTATGTTGCATTTATGCAACAGTGATAAAAATAAAATTCTAGGTCATCTCATAGCCGAAAAAACTACTATTTTCTGGGACTATACCTTTCATTTTCCAATATTTTCTTTGCATTTCAAATGATTGATAAAATTCTTCCTTTTTATCTTCAAATTCTTGCTTTTTAATTGATTTTTGATGAATACCACCCTGAACTTGCCGAATACTTGCTGTAGAAGAAAAAAACTCATCTCTTTTTTCTTTCATAAAGGGAGCACTTATATTAAGAAATTTATATATTTTCTGTTGAGCCTCAGTATGGTCTTTTACAACTTCCTCATAATAAAGGTCTAAAATACTATCTTCTTTATTCGGCAGGGATGAATTCCAATACAGATTAATAGCCTCAAAATTAGCCATAAAAACTCCTATGTTAAAAAAACTAGAGCTATAAGGTATATTTGTTACATATCTCTGCTTATATAAAGAAATTGCAGTGTCCCACGGGTTTCTAAATAATCTGATAATTTTTGCTTTTGGTAAAAATTTCAGCATGTAGCCTATGTATAAAAAATTCTCAGGTAATTTGTCGACAATGTACTTGTGATCGCCTCTCATAAATTTTGTTCTTCTTAAGTATTTTGTATTAAAATCAATCATCATTTTTTTACTATTTGTCTCTTTTAATCTTAAATGGCTTCCAATTAAGTTTTTTGATGAAGCGAGCTCACCTCCAGCAAAGACTTCATTATTCGATGTTACTATAGACTCTACTAAAGTAGTCCCAGATCGTGGTGAGCCAACAATGAAAAAATTATTTTCTCCTAAATTTTCATATCCTCTTTCTAAATCTTTAAAATTACTTTCAAAGTGTTCGATTGAGCCTAAAATTTTATTTTGGTAATCGTATGAATTATACCTGGTCGAGTTAAAAGTTTCTTTATTACCTAAATGATAATATTCCTCCGATTTAAATTTATCTATTTTTTGATAATATAGTGCAAGACCGAAATATAATGGAGTGACGAAGTAAAATCTTTCAATCTTATTTTTAAATTCTTGATTATTTTTGTTGGAATTTTCAATTGCCTTTTCTGCTAACTGATTTGTTATTGAACTGGGGTCAACACTTGCCAATAAATAAAATATATTTGCATTAAATTCTTTATTCAACATAGATATAAATAACTTTATAGTTTCTGAGTCTTTCAATAATGCGGTGTTTATAGTTGATTTAAGCCAAAAGACTTTTGTGTGTTGATTAATTATTGGGTATTCTTCATTGATAATTTCTTCAATAGATTTGCTTATAAATTCACTTGCCTTATCAAAATTCCTTAAAGCTAAATGTATTTCAGCTAAATTTGTATACACACCAGGTTTTATTTGATCAAGTTCAAGAGCTTTATCTAGATATTTTATTGCTTCTTCATATTCTTCCAAGTTTAAAAGACAATAACCAAGATTATTAAAATAATCAAAATCCTGAAGATCTGGTTTTATTTGTAATCCTTTTTTAAGTAGTTGGACAGATACTGAGAAAGCATTCTTTTGCATATAAATATAGGCGAGAACCTTATTTAGATTTAGGTTATTTTGATCCTTTTTATAAAGACCGTTGGCTATTTGTAATGCCTTGTCCAAATTATTAGATCTTAATAAATCAACTACATCTGAAATTTCTTTTTTCATAAATTAATTATAGGGTATAAAAGTAAGTTATGTCTCTAATAAATAAAATAAATTTTCAATATAAATTTAGAGTACTAAAAGAACTATTTGATTTAAAAAAATATGATGAATTTTTTAAAGAATTAAAAAAAATAGAAAATAACCAGAAAAATTTTTTAGATTTATCTGAGGCATTTGTTAGTACTATAGTTAAAGATAATGAAAATGATATATTCAGTTCAAAAATTGTTTGGCTAAATTCTTTTATCCTTGATGACTTATCTTATTTAAATAAATTCATTATTTATTATATGGGGCATCAACAGAAAAATATTGACCAAATTAAAACTTATGAAGAAGAGATTGCAGATGTTTTTAAAGATAAAGAATTAAAAAAAATAACTTTTGAAGATCATCTGGATAACTCATATTTATATCAATGGCTGATTCTACATAACTCTATTAGGGAATGTATTTTTATAAATAATCAGATGCCTTTTTTTTCGACAAAAAATAATTATAATTTTACAAAAGTAACATTAACTAATTGCTTTATATCAATTGTTGATCATCCATATAATATTTATCAAACCATAAAAAACCAAAATGATAACGATATTGAAAAATCTAGAAATATATTTTTAAACTTAGATAATAGATCTAGTTTTTTTAGTCTAAAAAACTTATCTATTGAAATTAACAGGCAAGGCTGGCACACAAATTTATCAAGTTGGAGAGACCCAAATGTTCTAAATTCACTTCGTGGAAAAATTATTTATAAAAGTGATCTATCAAATAAAACTTATGAAACTTTAAGTTCTATCATTTTTCATTTTATACAATCTGGTATAAAATTAGAAATTGATTATGAAATCATAGAAAAATTCGTTAGTTCTAACCCAGCACCTTCAGAAAAAATGGAGCATAATATTTCCCTTAAAGAAAAAAAATTTCTAGCTTCTTATATCGATAATATTCTAACTGATATGGATCAGGAAAATCTAAGTTAAATTGAATATAAATTTCGATCAGTTATCTCAAATAAACAATAATCTTAAAAAGTCACCTAATAGTTCATTATTAATTGTTACCAAAAATAGGGATATTGAGACAATAAAAGATTTAATCAAAGAAGGATATCTCAGTTTTGGAGAAAACAAGGTTCAAGAGGCAGAAAATAAATTTTCGAAAATTGATAATAATAATCTCAAACTACATTTAATTGGACCACTTCAAACAAATAAAGTTAAAAGTGCATTAAGACTATTTAACACAATACAAACTGTAGACAGACTAAAATTAGTTAAAGAGATTTCTAAACACTTAAATTCAAATAATGATTTTAAAATAAATACTAAAGACTTTTATATTCAGGTTAACATTGGAAAAGAAGCGCAAAAATCAGGAGTTTTACCAGGAGATTTACAAAATCTTTATGAATTTTCAATTAGTCACAATCTAAAAATAACAGGATTAATGTGTATCCCACCGTTTGAGGATGATCCTAGTATTTATTTTGAAGAAATGAATTCATTAAAAAATTCTTTAAACGATGGTTTGAAGTTAAGCATGGGTATGAGTAATGATTATGAGATTGCACTTAGTTATAAATCTGATCTCATAAGAATTGGATCGAAAATCTTTAAGTGAAAAAAATTATATTTTTATTTTTATTTTTTCTTCCTACAAACTTATTAGCCTCTGAGGCCTTTTGTTGGTTTGAAGAGGTCTATAAAGATAGCTCAACACAGCAGGGTTTTTTATTAATTAAAAATGACAAGCTAAGGTATGAATATTTAAATGAAAATCTTTACACGATTATCTTAAAGAATAATAAATATTTTCTCATACCAAATAATCAAAAAGATAGTTTTAGTATATTAGATGAAAACACTGAGTTAATTGATGAGCTAGCTAAAGTTTTTCTAGAGTTTCCATATATTGACGATTTATACAGTAGGGGGGAATACACTTTCTCGATAGAAATAAATTCTGAGAATTTTATAAAAAGAGTTGCAATAAAATCAAAGGATCTAAATATGAGTATAAATTTTTTTGATTGTGAGTTTAAAGTAGTACAGGACAAATATTTCATGCATTTTCCACTAAGACCATATATGCTTTAGCAATGATAGAGCTTGATTGTAAAGATAGTTTTTTAAAAAAAAATTTAACAAATCTTCTTTATCGAAAAAAATTAATCTCCCCTACTGATAATCAAAATTACTTTTCAACTATTCATATTAAAAATTGCTCAAACTCTATAGAATTTATTATAAATGGTAATAGTTTTGATATAAATTTACCGATAGATATTAATATTTTTCAAAAAAAGATTTATGAAAAACTCTTCGAAATTAATGTTGATTTTTCGAATGGAAATTATTACCCATACCAGAGACTTATCAAAAACAAAGATTACAAAAAAACTTATCTTAGCTACTTGCAAAATATTATTTTATCAAATTTAATTCTAAAAGATGAAGGCATAGAGAAATTCGCGTTGTATAAACTTATTTGGCCTGAGGATAGGAATATATCTCTTAATAAGTTAGACACTCACTTAACCAATTTAAAAACATATATAAACTCAAACTTGAATATAAAAATTAATTTTCACTCTCAAAATAAAATATTAAAATTAATTATTGATTAGTATTTCTCTCTTACCAGCATGGTTTGGCGGTGAAACAACGCCCCTTTGTTCAAGAGCTTCCATGATCCTTGCAGCCTTATTATATCCAACTTGAAAGTTTCTTTGTAAGTAGCTTGTAGACGCTTTATTTGATGTTTTGATAAGATCGATCGATCTTGATATTAAGTCCTCATCTTCATCGCTTAATGTGTCAAAATTTTCATCATTATTTCTAATAATTTCTTCAAGTTCATCAAGATATTGAACTGCTTGGCTTTTTTTTATTTCTTTTATTAATTTATTAACTTCATTATCTGAGATGAATGCAGATTGATATCTAATGATATGTCCCCCGTTTTTCGACATTAACATATCTCCATTCCCTAGTAATTGTTCTGCGCCTATTTCACCCAAAACTGTTCTACTGTCATACTTACTAGCTACTTGAAAACTAATTCTGGATGGAAAATTTGCTTTGATGCTTCCAGTAATTATATCAACACTTGGTCTTTGTGTGGCCATTACTAAATGTATACCGCATGCTCTTGCCATTTGAGCTAGCCTTTGGACATAGTGCTCTACTTCTTTTCCAGCGGTCATCATTAGATCTGCCATTTCATCAATAAAAACAACTATGTATGGAAGTTTTTCAATTGATTTCTGATTATAGCCTTCAAGGCTTCTAGTATTTTCCTCATTCATAAGCGAATATCTCCTCTCCATTTCTTTACATACCCATTTAAGTGCAATGATTGCTTTTTTTGGTTCTGTGACTACAGGTGTTAGTAAATGAGCTATGTCATTGTATACGCTTAGTTCAAGCATCTTTGGGTCAATAAGTATTAAACGTAATTCATTTGGAGAAAACTTATAAAGAATACTTGCCAGTAGTGTGTTTATGAAGACAGATTTACCTGACCCAGTTGTACCAGCAACTAATAAATGTGGAGTCTTACTTAAATCAATAACCTCAATATTCCCTGAAATGTCTTTTCCAATACATATTGGGATCTTTGATGATGTATTAATAAAGTTTTCATTAATTAAGAGTTCTTTAATAGTAACTGTTTCACGTTGATCATTGGGTACCTCTACACCTAAGTATTGGGTTCCATATATTTGTGCAATGCGTACTGCGCCAACACCCATGCTTCTTGATATATCGTCAGCTAAATTAATTATTGTATTAATCTTTATACCTGCAGCTGGGAGTATTTCAAAAAGAGTGACAACTGGGCCATGTTTTACATTTATTACTTGTATTTCAATATTAAAATCTTGAAAAACCCTCTCAAGTAAATCTGAGCTAGCTTTAATATTTTCATTATCTAATTTCTCATTTGCTAGGGCATTGTTTGAGTCTAATATTTCAAGAGATGGTGATAGATATCCGACCCTTTTTTTTGTTTCAATTTCTTCATTTAAATCATTAATTTCTGGAGAACTATCTATATTAATATCGTTTATAAAGGGATCTTTTTTGATCTTTGTATTAGAGCTGACATTTTGAATATTCCTCTGAAATATTTTTCCAATACTAATTTTTGGAATTTTAAATAAATTTAAAATATCTTGTGAAAATAAATAAATTGAAAGACCAAAGAAAGATAAGGCGTAGCTTATATATTCAATGCTATAAAAATTATAAAGATAGTTGGAAAAAACCCCCCAGGTTTCTATTGATTCCATAAATATAAAATCAAAACCAAAGTATATAAGTGATTGAGGTATTAAAACTAAACTTATAAAAAATAATAATAATCTTATAAAAATATATCTTGGCGATCTATTTACCAAAATTAATATTGAATAAATTAAAAAGAATAAAGTTATTAAATATCCTAAGACTCCAAATGTATAAAAAATAAAGCTTGCATAATATGAACCAAAATTTCCCATAAAATTTTGAGTCTCATTGCTAGTGTTTGTCAAAAATGAGTTATCATTTATGTCAAATGTCAACAATGACAACAGGGATAAAATACAAAACAATAAAAGAAAAAATGCATATAAATATTTTAAAGATAGATATATTTTTTCTTTAAAGATCTCAGGAATATAGTTATTCTTCATTGTTTAAAATAAATATATGCGTCTAAATGAAAAATAAAATACATAAATATGATTTTTTAATTATAGGTGCCGGACTTATTGGGGCTATTGCTGCTTTAGCCTTAATTAAAAAAAAATACAAAGTTTTAGTTATAGACAAAAAAATTGAACTACCTAATGACAATAGAACATTGGCAGTAAACGCTAATTCTATAGACTTTTTGAAACATTTGGGTATTTGGAATAGGTTAAAATCACAGCCCCAGCCAATAGATAAAATAATCATTGAAGACAATATCAATATAGAACCCCTTATTTTTGAAAATGATGAGGAGTCTATGGGTAATGTGATTTTAAATAGGGAGATGTCTAAAGTAGTTAGACAAAAATTAGTAAACTCAAAAATTTTAAAAATTGAAACTAATATGGATATGAGTAAATATTTACCAGATAAACGTATTATTATTGACCATAAATATTACATATTTAAAAAAGTAATAATTAGCATTGGGAAGAACATTGTTTCTAATTTAAATCACAAAACTATCTCCTTCGATCAAAAACACCATTCCTACGTTGGTTTTTTTAAGCATACTGAAGATCACAAAAATACCGCATACGAGTTTTTTACTCATGAAGGCCCCTTAGCTATCTTACCGGCACCTTCCAGTAACAAAAAAAAATCAACTTTTATCTTTTCATCGAAAGAAGACATTAAAAAATATCAAATACAAAAACTTATTAACAAAAAAATTATAAACTCCCATGGTAAATTAAATTTTGATAAATCAATATCAAAATTTCCTATAATCCCTCACCTTGTTAAATATAATGATAATTTTATATATATCGGTGATAGCTTAAAATCCATACATCCAGTTGCTGGACAAGGATGGAATTTGGGTATCAAAGATATTCAAACATTGTGTAAATTATTAGATCGATATTCTCTTGAGGAAAAAAATATTAATTCCTTTTATTACTCAAGAAGGATTATTGAAAGCTCAATATTTCTTAGTTTTACTTCCCTATTAAACTTCTTTTATGAGGGCAAAAATCAATTAAATAAGAAAATTGTTAAAGTAGGTTTTACAAGTTTAAGAAAAGTTAAATTCTTGAGAGATGTATTTATCAAGCAAGCAATGGGTAGGATTAATTTAACTGATT
>MDSV01082276.1_pt1 | contig 13611 bp, 5 predicted proteins | sample 810851 | NCBI WGS metagenome assembly MDSV01 (sample SAMN05326640, study PRJNA326480) | marine metagenome | isolation source: seawater | place: Atlantic Ocean: North East | collected 2012 | reverse complement strand
GCCGCCGCGCGCCGGGCCGCCGCCGCCGCGGTTTCGGCGCGGCGCGCGAGCTCGTCCGCCACGAACGACGGCCGAGCTTTCGACCGCGTTCGCCGGTTGAGCGATCGGAGCGACGACGGCGAGTTCGCGGACTTCTCGTTCGAGAAGGCAGCGAGCGAGCGCGGGGTGGCGACAGCGAGCCCGTCGACTCGCGCGCCGCGGAGGGACCCCGAACCCGGTTCGACGAGCGGAAGTCCCGCGAACGCGCCGGCGGCGGATTCGGCGGATCCGGCGGACTCGGCGACGCCGGCGACGCCGGCGCCCGAGCCCGCGTCTCCGCGGCGCGTATCCGCGGAGCGCGCGTCGTCGCCGCCCGGGCTCGAGAGCCACCCGGACGCTTCCTCGCCCTCCGTCGTATCGTCATCGCCTCGTCCTCGCGGCTCGGAGAGCCTCGAGGGCATGCGCGTGCTGGTCGTGGACGACAACCACTTCCAGCTCCGCATCGTGAAGGCGTCGCTGAAGGGGCTGGGGCTGGAGCTGGACGCGGCGGTGCACGGGCGCGAGGCGGCAGATCTGGCGGCGCGGCGCTTCGAACGCGGAGCGGACGCGGCGCCGTACGACGCGATCATCATGGACAGCATGATGCCGGTGATGGACGGCTTAGAGGCGACGCGCGAGATACGGGCGGCGGAGAAGGCGTTCCGCGCCGCCTTGCCCCCCGCGGCGCGAGCGCCGGGGGGCGCGTTCGAGCACGAGACTGTGATCATCGGGCTGAGCGCCGAGTCTGGGCCGGAGTACGAGACGGGCGCGCGGGCGGCGGGGATGGACGGCGCGCTCGGCAAGCCATGTCGCCCCGAGGCGCTGCGGGACGCGCTGCGGCGGGTGCGCGAGGGCACGTTCAACTCGTGGAAGGGCGGTTCCAAGCGCGGGACGCTGCATTTTTAAAAAGCTTTTGTCGCAAGTGGTTTATTCGTTCCTCGAACCCTCGCGATTTTGTCCATCGAGCGCACTTTCCCCCGACGCGTCCGCACAGTCCGGATCCCGGGATGCGCGGTTCCGCCCGGAGCGTTCCCCGCCCCGCCGCGCGCGGCGGTCTTTCGCGCGCGAGCGCGCTGCTCGCGCTTCTCCTCGCGCTCGCGCTCTTCGTCCCCGCCGCGCACGCCTGGGGCTTCGGATCCGCCGATCCCCCCGACGAGCAGGCGGTCGAGGACCGGTTCGCCGAGGACTTCGAGGCGCCCATCTACAAGGCGTCCCAGCTCTCGATGGACACCGCGGCGGACCTCGAGACCGAGCGCAAGGCCAACGCCGCGAAGGCTCGCCTGGAGCAGAGACGCAGAGCCAACATCGACGCCCCCCCCGTGTTCGAGTGGCGATACGAGGGCGTCGGGATCGCCGTGGTCGTCGCGTACGTGCTCAACTACCTCAGAGGCAACGCCGCGAACAGAAACATCGCGCGCGCGTTCGAGGAGGCGTTCCTGTCGTGCGACGCGTCGGAAGCGAACGAAACGTCCCACTCCGACGGCCGCGCCGTGTTCCGCTCCGAGTTCGCAGAGGTGGGAAAGCTGGCGCCGAGCGATCCGACGCACTCGGCGACGGAGCGCGCGAGGACCTCCTCGCGTCTCTCGCGCGAGGCGCCGGACGAGTACCGGTGCTGGGCGACGGGAAGGCGGTTCCTCACGGGCGCGCTCGTCACGCTCAACCTGAGGAAACGCCACGACTTGTTCCGGGTCGCGTACGAGTTTCAGAACCCGGCGATGGCGGAGAAGGATGAGCTCGTCGTGGAGTGTTTTTTCCGCGACGGCGTCGTCGGACCCGGGTTCGGCTTCGCTCTCGGCGACGCCGACGCCGTGCGCGCTCTGGAGAAGAGCAAGCTCGGCAAAAAAGACGTCGCGCGTCTGTGCGAGAAGTGCGTCGGGCCCAAGGACGCCGCCGGGAGGCGCAGGCTGAGCGCCTCGCTGGTGCTGAAAGCCGAGTCGGCCGAGCTCGGCGCGGACGTCGTCTCCGACGAGGCGCTCGAGACGCTCTTCTCCGAGCGCGCGTACGCGGCCAAGGCGGAATCCGTCGGCGCGTGTTTCAAAACCGCGCACTGCGCGGTCGGGTCCGCGCCGAGCTCCACCGGCGTCGTCGCCGCCGCGTTCGACGCGGTGCGAGGAAACGACGCGGCGGCGCAAAACAAGCCCTTGGCGAGTCAGGACTTCGGCGCGCTTCGTTTCACGTTCGAGCTCCCGGACGCCGCGGCGGGCGCCGCGGGGTACCGCGCGCGCCTCGGCGAGCTCGTCGCGCTCGTCCCGCGCCTCGTGGACGTCGTCGCGCGCGTGCGCCTGAGCGACGCGCAGAGAGAAAAGGCGGCGAAGGCGCGCAAGCGCGTGGAGGTTGAGGATTTCAAACAAAAGCTCAAGACGTCGGCGAAGGAAAACGCGAGCGCGCGGTTAGACGCCAAGCTGGAGAAGATGTCCGACAAGGAGAAGCAGCGGTGGCGGGAGAAGCAGGCGAAGAAACAGACGCGCAAAGCGGGGGGGCGGTCCATGATCAGGAAAGGGTAGGGGCGAAAGCGCGTTCGTGAGCTCGTCTCGTGTACTCTACGACAAAAACTGTTCATAACAGAGCGCCACGTGATACGCGCCTCGTAGCGCCTACGCGCGTTTACCCGACGTCTCTCGTCAGCACGTCGCCAAGGGCTTGTCCCACTGCTCGTCGTACCGCGCCACCGCGAAGTCGTACACCTCGGTGTCCTCCCTGAGATACTCGCGGAGCTCCGCCATGATCGTCTCGTCCGCCTCGTATTGCGCGAGCAGCGCTCTCTGCGCGTCGCTCAGCGCATCGCGAGCGCTGTTCTTGCCGTTCACCGAGTTCTGCGCCGCGAGGGAGACTGTCTCTCCGAGTCCCGCCGCGCCCGCCGCTTCGGCGCCGCTCGGGAGCGCCTCCCGCCCCTCGCCCCCCCCCGCGCCGGCGAACGCGCGCAGGTCGGGCGCGTCCCTCGCCAGCCGCTCCAAGCCTTCGTCGAGTCTGTCCAGCAGCAGGTATCGCGTGCACCCGGAGACGAGGTTCCGTTTGGCCGCCGCCAAACGGCACCCGCTGCGGCCCGTGGCGTCCCCGCCCGGCGCCAGCAGGTCCACCATGGAGAACCCGCTCGGGCTCACCACGCGCGCGAACTCCGCGGGGTCCGCCGTGCACCGCCCTTCTTCCAGCCACTCCGGGGTCCAGTGCTCGCGGTGCTCGGCGCCGAGCAGGCATATGTACGCGTAGTAGCTCAGGAAGCGCTCCAGCGGCTCGCGCAGCACGGTGAGGTACGCGCAAGGCGCGTCGACGTAGTCGCAGAAGCCCATCGCCTCGCTGGACTTGACGAAGAGACGCTCGCCGGCGTCGTAGCGCCGTCGGAGCGCCGCGGCGCCGTAATCGCCGAACGCGACGGACGACGACGACGTCGCGGTTTCATCCTTCGCGATCTCCGTCGCGGTCACCGTCGCGTTAAACGGATCGCGCTCGCTCGTCCCGCTCGTCCCGTCGCTCGTCCCGTCCGCGCGCTTCGGCCTGGCGTTGGCGAAGGTCCACGCCATGAACCGCCGCGTCTCGGGCGTCGAGAGCTCCATCAGCGGGAAGTTCGGGAACAAGGACGCGTGGCGCTGCGGCGGTAACGGAACGCGCCCCGCGTTCGCCCGCACGCGCGCGCGGACCTTCTCCGCGGCGAGTCTGAGTTTGTAGTCCACGAATGTCCCCGCGCACTTGTGCACGTGCAGAAACGCGTAGACGTACGCCGAGCCCGCCCCGACGCTCCCGAAGGCGTCCTCGTCGGGGTCGCCGGACTTCTCCGCCGTCGACACGCCCTCAGCGGGGAGCGCGTACGGCCTGTCCTTTTCCCCGCTCGCGAAATCCACGCGCGAGTCCCGGCGGCACGCGTTGACGGAGCTGCGCAGCGCGCTCGCGCGCGCCGCGTTCCGGGTCAGGCTCTCCTGCTGCGGCCACGCGGGCACGCCGGCCGGCGAGTGCGCGGGCGAGAAAGCGCTCGCGTCGGCGCCATCCGGCGCGCTCGCGGCGTCGCGCGCCTCCTGGAACATCGCCGCGTCGCACTTGAACACGTCGCCGCGGCTCGGTCCGAGGTGCGGGCGCAGGTCGCACCGCGCGTCGTCCGCGCGCACGCGACTCGCCGCGGCGAGCGCCACCGCGGGAAACCCCAACCCACCGGCGAACGTCTGGCCTTCTCTCTCCGACGCCGTCGGAGACTCCGTCGGAGAGGTTTTTTCTTCGCCTGATGAAACGTTCGCTTCGGTGTTACTTATACCTTCCGGCTGCGAAGCCGCGTCGGCGGATGACGCGGCTTCCGAACCGGTCTCGGGGGTCACCCCCAGCGCCGCCGCCGTTCGCGTTCTGAAACGCTCCCGCTCGAGCTGGCGCCGCATCGCGATCTCACGCTCCTCCTCCTCGAGCTCGGCGTGCAGGCGCCCCCCCAGCCGGCGCGGATGCAACACCTCGAGAGGCGCGGTTTCCGTCCTCGCCGCGGCGAGGTGCGCGGCAAGGTGCGGGTCCGCCTGGCCCGCCAGGCTCTGGAGCCAGTTCATGCTGACCGGCGCCTGAGCCACGCGCTCGACGGTGACGTTCAGCACCAGCGCGACGGCGCCCATGGCCATGAACGCGATCGAGGTGAGCACGCGGTACGACACGTACTCGCCCGTGGCGAACCGACGGAGGTACCGCCAAGCGCTCTTTCGACCGGCGACGACCCCGGCGCGCCCGCGCGCGTCACCGAGCAGACGCGCCTCCTCCGTCGGTGCCGGCTGCGGCGCCGTCGCCGCCCCTCCGGCGGACGGAAGGCGGACGCCCTCCGAGCTCGACATCCCGTTCCGCGCCTCGTGCAGTGCGGCACGCGCGCGCGGGCGCGCGCCTTCGGTCGATCCGAGGTTTGGGTGTTCGACTCGGAACCGCGAATTTTCGAGCGAACAGGAGTGAAAACCAGTCTTGGAAACAAAACGGGTGGTTTCAAAACAGTTCCTGTGTGTCTTTAGTCGGTTAAAACGTGGAAAATGTGTCGTTTTCTTCATTCACAAAAGCGACGCGCGCGACGAAGACACTCGGACGACGCGCGTCTCTATGCGGTCGCCGACTGTTTCGCGTCGCCGCTCTCCGCATCCGCCGCTACCGACCAAAACGACGCGCCCTCGACGCTAAAAATGCAACCCCTCCGTGTTGTCACGGAGGGGAACGATGCGCTGTACGCTTCAAAACACCCCGAAAAACGTTCGACCCGAGGAAATCGTCCGTCGTCGACGTTTACTTGTCGGAGGAGAACTCGGCGTCGATGACGTCGTCGGGCGCGCCCGCGCCCGGGCCCGCGCCCGGGCCCGCGCCCGCGTCCGCACCGGGAGGGGGCGGCGCGCCACCCTCGCCGCCCTGGTACATCGCCTGGCCCATCGCCATCACCTCCTGCTGCAGCGCCTCCTGCTTGGTCTTCATGCCCTCCAGGTCGTCCGCCTCAATCGCCGCGCGCAAGTCGGCGAGCTTCGCGTTCACCTTCTCCTTGACATCCTCGGGAATCTTGTCGCCGAGCTCGGTCATCTGCTTCTCCGTCTGGTAGCACATGGAGTCCGCGGAGTTCTTGGTGTCCACGGCGTCGCGCTTGGCGGCGTCCTCCGAAGCGAACGCCTCGGCATCCTGCACCATCTTCTCCACCTCATCCTCGGAGAGCGTCGACGCGCCGGTGATCTTGATGTCCGCCACCTTGCCGGTGCCCTTGTCCGCCGCCGACACGGAGAGGATGCCGTTCGCGTCGATGTCGAACTTGACTTCGATCTGCGGCACGCCTCTCGGCGCGGAGGGGATGCCGTCCAGGCGGAAGTTGCCCAGGGACTTGTTGTCCTTCACGAACTCGCGCTCACCCTGCAGCACGTTGATCTCCACGGAGGTCTGGCCATCCGCCGCCGTCGAGAACACCTCCGACTTGGAAGTGGGCAGCGTGGTGTTGCGCATGATGAGCTTGGTCATGACCCCGCCGAGCGTCTCCAGGCCGAGGGACAGCGGCGTGACGTCCAGCAGCACGATGTCCGACACCTCACCGCCGAGCACGCCCGCCTGCACGGCGGCGCCAAGCGCCACAACCTCATCCGGGTTGACGGACATGTTGGGCTCCTTGCCGGTGAGCTGCTTGACGAGATCGCGCACAGCGGGGATGCGGGTGGAGCCGCCGACGAGGATCACCTCGTCCATGTCGCTCAGGTCCAGCTTGGCGTCGCGCAGCGCGTTCTCGACGGGCACCTTGCAGCGCGAGATGAGGTCGTCGCACAGCTCCTCGAACTTCGCCTTGGAGAGGTTGGTGTCGATGTGCTTGGGGCCGTCGGCGGTGGCGGTGATGAAAGGGAGCGAAATGGCCGTGGAGGCGGTAGAGGAGAGTTCCATCTTCGCCTTCTCCGCCGCCTCGGTGAGGCGCTGCAGCGCCTGCTTGTCCTTCATCAGGTCCACGCCCTCGGCGGTTTGGAAATCCTTCGCCAGCCACTCCACGATGCGCTTGTCGAAGTCGTCGCCGCCCAGGAAGGTGTCTCCGGAGGTGGAGAGCACCTCGAACACGCCGTCGCCGACTTCGAGGATGGACACGTCGAAGGTGCCGCCGCCGAGGTCGAAGATCAGGATCGTCTCGTTCGCCTTCTTCTCGAAGCCGTACGCCAGCGACGCGGCGGTGGGCTCGTTGATGATGCGCAGCACCTCGATGCCCGCGATCTGGCCGGCATCCTTGGTCGCCTGGCGCTGCGAGTCGTTGAAGTACGCGGGCACGGTGATCACCGCCTTCGTCACGGTGTCACCCAGGTACGAGGCCGAGTCGTCGCAGAGCTTGCGCAGGACCTGCGCGGAGATCTCCTCCGCGGCGAACGCCTTTCCGGCGGCGGAGCACTCGAGCTTCACGTTGCCGGTGTCGCCCTTGATCGCCGTGTAAGGCACCTCGCGGTCCTTGTCCGAGACCTCCTCGAAGCGGCGGCCGATGAAGCGCTTCACCGAGAAGAACGTGTTCTCGGGGTTCACGACGCCCTGGCGCTTGGCGATCTGTGATGAGTTGTGGAAAAAGGCGTCGAGCGTCAGCCGCAAAGCGAATTCTCTCGAAACGACGCGTTTCGTTTTTCGTTCGCGCGGAGCAGCGGGGCGGCGAGACCAAATGCCCGTACGTCGAGAAAAGAAGCCTCTCGACGTCGGCGCGACGCGTCAGCGGATAAAAAAAAGCGACGACTGCTGAGGGGCGTACCTGGCCGACGAGGCGGTCGCCGTTCTTGGCGTAGGCGACGACGGAGGGGGTGGTGCGGCCGCCCTCGGCGTTGGTCACGATGGTGGGGGAACCACCCTCCATGGCGGCGACCTGCGGGTTGAGGGCGGGGATCGAGGTCAGCCGAGGATCGCCGGAGGATTTTATCATCCGAGAATCAATCGTCGGCGGCGTGGGGGGCACCAATCGGCAAATGGATAGAGGAGGAGGCGCGCGCGAAACGAGGGCACGGGAACCCCTCGCTCGCGCCGCCCGGGCGTCGAACGAGTCGTAAAGCGTGCATCTCGACACTCTGGAGCCCGCGAAACCCCCGACAGCGGCTCACGCGGCTCCGTGACCCGCGCCGAACGCGGAGAAGAAACCCTGTGGTCGGGGTTGAGGCGGCGAGAAAAAACGCCGAGACGCTTCGGACGTGGGCGTCCGGAAGCGCGCGAGCGCGATCACCGCGAGCACGTACCGCGGAGTTGGTGGTGCCGAGGTCGATGCCGACGACCTTCTCGGCGACGACGCGCAGCGCCACGGGCTGCGCGGCGCGGCGGCCCACGGAGGCGCGCGCCTTGAGCACCTTGGCGTCGCCCGCGAAGCGGTTGGCGCCGACCGACCTCTGGCCGAGACCCGCCATGGATCGGCGGCCGACGCGCGCCGCGGAGGCCGCGACGGGCTTGGTGCTGAGGACACCGTGAGCGTTCATCAGGTTTGGGGAGAAACCGGCGCTTTGCGCTTGGGCGTGTGGCGACGGGAAGGTCGCGTCACGTGATGTGGCGCGCGTACGGCGAGAGCGACGGGTACGGCAACCGTCGATTTCCGTGTCGAGCGACGCGAAAAAGCAGCGTCGAAACGAAGCGAAGGTGCGTCGTGAACCGTCGATTTTACCGGCTGTTTTCCTTGTTTTTTTCGCGACTACTCAACCATAGGAGAAAACCGAGAAAAAACGCGCACGAAGAAAAACGTCGGCGGCGCCGAGCCTCGGCAACGTGGCTTTTCAAAGAAAGCGATTCCAAAACGCAGCCCGACCGACCGTCATCGAACGAGGCTGGTTTTGCGTTTGTCGTTTCGGACGCGTGAGGCGTGAACACCCTCTGTGAAGAGCAGCAGATCGGGTGTTTCACCGTGGCTCGCACTGCGCGGGACGCGGCCGCGCGACCGAACGACGCGACCGACAGCGAACGCGTCGGCCGTCACCCAGCGATGGGACGTACGCGCGACGGCGGCGAGCGCAGGGACCGCGCGGTCTCGGAGCGGGGCGCGCGTCGTCGCGACCCGGCGCGACGCGAAAAGCGCGGACGCGAGCCCCGCGAAGAAAACGCGCGGGCCTCCTCGAATGAGGAGGACTGGTCCGAGGAGGAGGCGCGAGACCGCCGACGACGCGAGACGCGAGCCGCGCGCCGCGGCGTGTCGTCATCTTCACGCGATGCGAGACCGCGCGAAGGTGCCGCCCGCGCGAGGAGACGCGTCGTCGCGGCGAGCCCGAGCGCGTCCGATGTCTCGTCCGACGACGCGTCCCGTCGGAAGTGGGCGTCTGAACGCTCGGGCGACGACGGTTCCTCCGGCGCGAGCGACGCCGAGCGCGACGAGCCCGAGCAGCCGCGAGGTCTCGGCAGGCTGTGGCGCGTCGCCGGACGAGGCGTCATCGGAGGCGTGCTCGCCGCGAGGTCGGCGCTGGCCTCGACGTCCACGCGCGAGGCCCGCTCCCCGTCGCGAGCCGGCGCCGATTCCGACGCCTCGTCCTCCGCGTTCGAGTCCGACGGCGCGTTCGAGACCGAGTCCGAGACCGAGTCCGAGTCCGAGTCCGGGTCCGAGCGCGAGTCCGAGCCGCGTCTCGCGCGCGGCGACGAACGGGCGGTGCGTCTCGAGCCGTCCCGTTCCGAGTCGGAGGACGACGCGTCTTCGTCGTCCTCCGACTCGGAACGGGACGTCGAGACGGCGCGGCGCCGCCGCGCGCGCGGGAAAGACTTGTCCTCGAACCCGGGACGGACGCGCTTCGCGAGATCAGGCCCTACCACGAGCGACACCGCGCGTCGCCAGGCGGCGCTCGTCCGCGAGCGGCTGGCCTCCGCCGCCGCGCGGAAGCGCGCGTCGCGAAAAGAGACTCGCGACGGACGCGAGTCGTCGCGCGAGTCGTCGAAGACGAAGTCGACGCTGGCCACCTCCGCCGCGCCGGAGACGGCGCCTCTGTTGGCATCCGCGCGCGTCGACGAGCGCGTCGGCGCGCGGAAGCCCGCCGCCGCGGGCGCGAGTCTGGCGCGACTGGTGCTCCTCAGCGCCGTGGCGCTGCTCGGCGTGGTGATGCTCAGCGCGGGCGCGCGCTCGGTCCTCGCGGCGACGCTCAGCGACGAGAACGACGTCTCGCGCGGCGAGAGAAGTCCTTCCTTCGCGAGGGCGGAGAGAAGAGACGCGAAAAGCGCGTCGTCCGTTCGCGAAGCCGCGGAGATCGATACGGCTGTCACCGAAAGACCGCCGTTCGCGGTTTCCGAATCCGCGGGCGTGCGCGCGCTGGATGTCTCGGCACGGGGCTTGGAGCGCGCGCGGGTCGCCGACGCCGAGGCGGATGCCATGGTCCGCGCGGCGACCGCGGCGGCGACCGCGGCGGCGGCGAAGGCGAAGGCTTTCCAGCCGAGCGAAGCGCGCGCTTTCGAGTCGGCGGCGTCGACGGAACCGGAGGTGGTGTCGGAGGTGGAGTCTGTCGAGTCGGCGGCGGACGACGACGACGACGATGACGACGACTCGGCGCGCCAGCCGCGCGTCACCGACGACATGACCTACGAAGAGAAGCAGGCGGAGTTCGCTCGGTTCGCGAAGGCGGAGGCGGAGCGCAACGACCGCATCGCCGCCGAGGCTGCCGAGCGCGAGCGCGCGAACGCGGCAGGCGAGGAGACGGGAGAGGCGGAGCCGGCGGAGCCGACAGAGGAGGCGGAGGAGGCGGAGTCGACGGAGGAGGCTGCTCTTCCCGAAGAGACGGACTCGACGTCGTGGCCGCTCGTCGGCGCGGGCCAGCGTCTGATCGTGAACGTCCCCGACGACGTGACCCAGGACGCGACCGCGGAGATCGTGACGGGGGAATGACCCCGGACCATTAGACGCCGAGGGCCGCCTCCGTCGCGGGGCGTTCGGGTCTGGCGCGAGACGGGCGCGAGAGCGGCTCCGACCGGTGCGTTTTTAAACATCAAACACAGCAGATGATCACTCTCGCGGTGACGTCCTCTCGTCTTCAGAAAACCTTGGACCGACCGAACCTAGGGTGAGCCGGCGGACGGGAAGCGTCCACCCGCGACGCGCGCGTCGAGCGCGCACGAACGCGCGCGCATGCGTCTCTCGCGAGCGTCGCGCCTCGCGGCGCTGGTGTGCCTCGCCGCGTCGGTCGCCGCGCGAACCTCGCGGACCGACGAGCGGACCACACCGAGGCGGGGTTCCTGCGAAGGCGCGTGCGACGCGTGCTGGTTCGCCTCGAGCGATGCCTCCGTCGTGGAGTGCTGCTGCGAGCCGAGCTGCAAGCGAGCGGGCGACTGCTGCGATGACTACCGAGCCGCGTGCGTCCGGTCGAGCGGCGGGGAGGCCCCGACGCGCGCGCCCGAGCCCGCGCGAGCGCCCTCGAGCCCCGACGACGACTACGACTACGAAAACCCGACGGAGGCGGAGACGGACGCGACCGGAGACGAGGAGAAGACGCCAACGCCTGCCCTTCCCGGGCTCCCCTCCGCGCCGAGACGCGCGTCGGCGCCTCCGTTCGCGATCGCGCCCGCCGCGGCGTCTTCGAACGACGAAGGCGGGGAGACGCGCGGCGCGCCGGCGGCGCTCGCGCCCGAACCTCCCGAGGACGCGACCGGAGAAACACAAACGTCGCCGCCGTCTTCGCCGCCGGTGCTTTCGGTTCCGAACCCGTCTTCGCCTTCGTCGCCGACCGCACCGCCTCCGATCCCCCCGTACCCCGCGCCGGCCCCGCCTCGGCGCCCCGACCGGGATGGAACCTCCGACCTCCCGGAGCGCGCGAGCGTACTCATAGACGTCTCGGGCGGCGGCGGCGCGCTGGACCCGTCGTCGTCGGCGGAGCGTTTCCCTTCGGCGGCGTTTTGGCGCGCCGTCGGCGCCGCGCTGGGCATCGACTCGAACGGGAATCCGCTCGGAATCCGTTCGAGCGTCGAGAGCCCGGGGAAAGTCGGTCTCGGCGGCGGCGCGCCGGCGCGGCCGTCCGAAAGCCGGACCCGAAAGCCGGAACCTCGCGAAAGCTTCCCGAGCACGCGGACGGAGAACTTCTTCTGCTCGAACAAAACCGAGCCTCGGTACTACGCCGCCGACTACGCGTGCGACTGCGACTGCGCCGGCTGCGACTGCCGCCGGTACTACGCCTGCTGGGACTGCGGGTTCGACGCGCGAGTCGGGACGACGCGGTGTCTGTCGCAGGCGTCCTACCTCTGCCAGCGCGGCGACTTCAGCTTCTTCAACGAAAAACGGCAGGCGTGCGCATGGGAACAGCCCAGGCCGTTACCGTTCGGGTGTCCTCCCCGGCCTCCCGGCCCGCCCATCCCGCCGGGGGCGCCGATGCCGCCGCGCGCGCCGTCCGCGCCGCCGCCGCCGCCGCCGAGACCGACTTTCCCGGGAGCGCCGCCGGCGCCGCCGGCGGCGGCGTTTCCAGGCGGAGGCGGAGCCCTGCCCGGGGGCGGAGCCCTGCCCGGGGTTGGACCCCTGCCCGTGGGCGGAGCCCTGCCCGGCGCTTTCCCGAGCGTGGCCCCCGCGCGGCCGGGCGTGGGCGTGGTGCAGCCGGGGCAGCCGCAACCGGGCGTGGCGCAGCCGCAACCGGGCGTGCAGCCGCCGCCGGGCGTCGTCAGCGCTCCGGCGCAGCAGACGCAACCCGGCTCGTGCTCGAGCATCCCGACGTGCGACTCGTGCCTCCAGTCCGCGGACCGCGCGACGTTCGTGTGCTGCTGCGACGCCGCGTGCGCCACCTGGAACCCCGCGACGCAGCAGGGGCAAGTCGCGGGGTTTCTGGGGTGCTGCTCGGACTACGCGCGGGTGTGCGCGGCGGCGGCGGGGCGGTGACGAGCGAGGCGGTGACGCGTTTTCTTTTTTAGAACCGTCGGGCGCGGCCCGGAGACGTCTCGGAAGCGCGACGCGCGGGACGCGAACGAAACGACCCTCTCTCGCGCGTTCGTAGTATCGACATCGATCGTCGCGATCGTCGCGATCGTATCTACACACCCACACGACCTATTAGTGTCCCGCGTCGTCGTACGGCACGGTGAGGAACGACGGGTACATCTCCGCGGATTCCCATACGCGCACCGCGCCGGGGCAGTTGGGCGAGCGGACGCGAAGTCGCGCGCGCGCGCTCGTGACCGCCGACCAGTACGCGTCGCCGCGGACGCGCACGTCGTGGCCGAGCACCTTGGACTCGACCGGGATGAGGTCCGGCTCCTCGGGGACGCCCTGCGGCTGGAAAACCTCGACGCGGTCCACCGTACCGTCCCCGTCGAAGTCGTACGAGACGCTCGTCTCGAGCATGCACCCCCCGCCCGTCCCTGGGGACGCGCCCGCCCAAAACTTGAACGTCGTCGCCGGCCCGGCGCGCCGCCGCGAGAGCGCAGAGCTCGGAGCCGATTCCGCGAGCTGCGGGGAATCGCCCGCGGCGGAGAGCGGCGCGCGCACCGCCAGCACCTCCGACCACGCGCCGGAGACTCGGTCCACCAGCGTCCCCGCGAACGGTTCCGCCGCGTCGAACACTAAGCCGCCCTCGGGGACGGCGACGGTCGCCGCCGTCGCGTCGAGCGCGTGGTTGGCGCGGGTCAGAGCGCCGTCGGCGGTGAGGTAGAAGTTGCCCGAAACGTCCATCGTGGCGACGCCGGAGAAGTGGCAATCCTGCTGCGGGAACGCGTCTCGTTCCGAGGCGCGCGCCTGGAAGAACGCAGCCACCGCCCACGCGGCGTGGTCCTTCTTGGTGTTGGGGATGAACGCGCCGCCGCCCTTCTTGATCGCCGCGCAGGAAAAGCCGCGCACCTTGTCCGATCGCGCGGGGTCGCAGGCGTAATCCAAAACCGCCTGCGCCTGCGCGTCCGTCACGCCGTGCTTCAGGACGCACGCGCGCGCGCCGCGGAACGACCCGAGCGCCACCGGGCGCGAACGCGAAAGCGCGGTGGCCTCGGGGTCGGGGTCGAACGAGAACGGTTCTCGCGAGCCCCGCCGCGCGCGCGAAGACGCGACGCTGAAGCCTCCGCCGTCTCTCCCCCGAGGCGAGGGCACGTCGAACCCGCCTCCGCGCCCGCGCGAGCCCGCGCGCGCGCGCACATCCGCGTACCCATCGTCGACCCGCGAGTCGTATCGATCGTCGTATCGATCGTCGTATCGATCGTCGTATCGATCGTCGTATCGATCGTCGTATCGATCGTCGTATCGATCGTCGT